>Ga0123341_1000072_pt1 | contig 42781 bp, 37 predicted proteins | sample Turbeapinknodule_FD_89959 | JGI IMG/M metagenome (GOLD analysis project Ga0123341, IMG submission 89959) | Root nodule microbial communities of legume samples collected from Mexico - Turtle bean Mexico pink nodule | ecosystem: Host-associated > Plants > Roots > Nodule | place: Mexico: Nepantla...
GCGGCGCGCGCCGCGGCGCAGACGGACGCCGTCATCGGCAGTCATACGATCAGGGGACGGGTCGTCATGGATCAGCTCGATGTCATCGAGGCGGAAGGCTATCGGGCCGACAGGTTCATCTCCATTCACACGCAGGAAGAAAAAGACTTCGCCTATAATCTTGCCGTTGCCCAGCGAGGTGCCTGGATCGAGTATGACCATGTCGGCCGGGCCGGGGACGACGAGGTGGCCGAGCTGGTGATCAGGGCGCTGGAGGCTGGTTGCGGCGACCGCCTGTTGTTGAGCCATGACCGGGGCTGGTACGATCCGGCGCTGCCGATGGGCGGGACACCCAAGCCCTACACCCATCTTTCCACGGTCCTGCTGCCCGAGTTAAGACGGCGAGGCGTGGACGACGGGACCCTGATGCGCCTGACCCACGACAATCCGTTCGAGGCTTTCGCCCGATAGGAGCAGGCCGGGTGAAAGAAGCCTGACGGCATGACGTGTTTCCTAAGAAGCGCGATGATCACTTCGTGAGCGGGGCGTCCTAAACGGTGCCCACGGCTTGCTCGAAATCCCTTTAACCGATTGCGCACATCTCGGCTCCGCCGAGCGGAGCTCACCGAGGATGCCGTGGGACCGGCCAAATGCCCGATCGTTAAAACGACGAAAGTGTTCGTGCCTGCTGCCAGGTTCGCGATTCACTCGATCAGAAGCCCGTTCGCCGACCCCTAAGGATAGGTTATGAGCGCTGCGCCGATCCAATTGATTGCCGCGCTATTGTCCAAAAACGCTGACGATACTCCGATTTATGCCGGCCCATCCTCTTCGAACAAAAGCGCCATCCCGATCGCATCGATGAACCGGCCGTCGATACGCGCGGCGCGGCGGATTATGCCCTCGCGCACGAACCCCGTTTTTTCATAGAGGGCGAGCGCCCGGAGATTGTCCTGGTAAACATCGAGTTCGACCCTGATAAAGCCGGCCTCCTGCGCGGCTCTCAACGTCGTCTCGATGAGCTTTCGTCCAAGACCCTGGCCGCGATAGGCGGGAAGGATCCCCATTCCGAGCTTGCCGCGATGGGCGTGCGACGGGAAGAAATGCCGGTCGATGTCGCACCAGCCGACGACCTCGTCTTGCGCGATAGCCACGAATTGCGGATTGCCTTTTGCAATCATGCCCATCACGAATGCGCGTGTCTCCGGCAGCGGCGTTGCTTCCAGCATGGACAGGTATTTTTTCTCCCGCGCAACGACGTCGAGCGCACGATGAAAGCTGTCGATATGGGCAGCAGCGATTGGTTCGATCCTGATGCCTGACGTATCTGACGATGCGGCGGCGTCCATGCGCTTCTCCTTCGACGAGTCGCGACTGCCTTCGAAGGCCTGCCGCGGACTTCAGGGGAGCGTATAATTCACGCTCCGTCAACCTTTGCGTGTCAATTTCTCGGCAGCGGGCGCCATCAAAAGGTTGCAGAATTGAAGGTCAGGCTAACATCCCACATTACCTTCGTCTTGGTGACACTCACCTGCGCGGCGGCTGTATTGCTCTGCGGATTTGCGTGGCTCGCCGCCATAAAGGTCGATGATCTCTCGCTGCGCCGGCAGGCCGATTTTGTCGGCCAAGGATTGGAAGAGCAGATCGCGGCGCTTCCCCGCGAACAGGAGAGCATTGCCAAATGGGACGACGCCTTTCTTTATGCCAAGCAGCGGAACCATGAATGGCTGCTCGACAATGTCGGCCTGTGGACGAGCCGGTATTTCGGGCACGACAGGACCTATATCTTTGACGATACCAATCGCCTGATGTTTGCGTTCCGCGACGGCGCGGACGCCGTGCCGCCGCGGCTTGGCAGCGACGACAGCCAGGAAATGACCGCGCTCGCCGGAGCGATGCGCGCAGTTCTTGTCGAGCAGGCTGCAAAGCCCGGCACCAAACCGCTTGGTCAACTGGCGACGGTTCGCACGATCATGATCGGCAATCGGCCGGCGATCGCAAGCGCGCGGCCCATTCTGCCGAGCTCGGCCAGAATGCAGATCGACGCAGGCCAGGAGTTCATTGCCGTCTCGGTCAAGTTCATCGATGGAAAAGCCGTCGAAAGCATCGCCCATTATGCGCGCCTCGAAGGCTTGCATTTCGCGCTGAAAAGTAACGGCGAGCGGGCCGAAGTGCCGGTCTCGTCCCATGACGGCGGCACGATCGGCTATCTCGTCTGGCCGCCGATCCTGCCCGGATTCATGCTGCTTCAACAAATCGCGCCGGCTGGGCTTGGCTGCCTGGCGCTGCTGATCGCTGTCGTCTTCTGGCTCGGACGCGGTCTGCATCGCACCTCGCTGACCCTGCTGGATAGCCAGACCGAACTCACCCACCACCGCAACCACCTGGAAGAAATGGTGGCCGATCGAACGGCCGAGATCGAACGGCAGAGAGAGGAGCTGGATCGGCTGCTGGTGCACGAACGCCAGGTGAATGCGCTCCAGCGCCAGTTCGTTGCCATGGCCTCGCACGAGTTTCGCACGCCGCTCGCCATCATCGACGCCGCCGCCCAGCGGCTCTGCCGCTCGACCACCAATGTCAGCGGCGATTACGTTCACGAAAAAGCCGGCGTGATCCGCAGCGCGGTGGTGCGCATGGTCGACCTGATGGAAAGCATCCTCGCCAGCGGCAGGCTCGAAACCGGGATTACCCTGAAGCGCAGCGAAGGCGATCTGAAAGCCTTGCTCGTCACCTGCTGCGACAGACAGCGCCAGCTCAGTCGTGCGCATCTGTTCCACCTCGATCTCGAGCCCATACCCGAGAGCTTGACGTTCGACCGCAGCGCGATGGAACAGGTGTTCACCAACCTGATGTCGAACGCCGTCAAATATTCGCCCAACGCGCCCGACATTCACGTTCGCGCCCGGGCCGACGAGAAGTCGCTGGAGATCGCCATCTCCGACAGCGGCATCGGCATGGATGCGGAGGATCTGCCGAAACTGTTCCAGCCCTATTATCGCGCCCGCAGCGCGACGGGCATTGCCGGAACCGGCATCGGCCTCAATGTCGTCAAGCAGGTCATCGAACTGCATGGCGGCACCGTCGAGGTGACGAGCGCGCTCGGCAAGGGCACAACATTCACCATTCGTCTGCCAATAGGCTCTCTATTGTCGGATCAACACGTCGCAGCTTAGGGAAAAGCTTATGGTTACAGTCCTGTGCATAGAAGATGAAGTCGAGATCCGGAACCTCCTCGTCGAAGAGTTGGGCGAAGCCGGCTACAAGACGCTCGAGGCCTCGAACGGTGCCGAAGGGCTGGAAATGATCCTTTCGAAATGGCCCGACATCGTCATCAGCGATGTTTCCATGCCTGTTATGGATGGCCACCAGCTGCTGGCCGAAATTCAGATCAACCACCCCGAGTTCTCCAACATCCCCTTCATCCTGCTGACGGCGCTGACCGATCGGGAAAATACGCTCGCCGGCCTGCGTGGCGGCGCGGCGGACTATCTGACCAAGCCGCTCGATTTCGATCTGCTGCTCGCCAAGCTCGAAGGCTGCGTGACCCGCCTCGAAAACGACAAGGCGGTCAATCGGTCGTTTTGATGGGTGGTGGTGCAAGCCTTATCGTGCGACCTTCAACACATCCCCCAGCACCTCGAATACCCGCGTATCCAGCGTCTGCGACACATTGAATCGCATGAAATTGGTCGCCGATTGCGACAGGCTGAAGGCATTGCCGGGCGCCAGCACGATCCGCTTTTCCAGCGCGGCCCGCGCCACGTCGGCCGCATCGATGCCATCGGGCAGGCGGCACCACAGGAACATTCCGGCCTGCGGCTCAAGCCACGGCACTATCCCCAAGCCCTTCAGCCTCGTCGAGACCTCGCTCATCGCCCGGGAGAGCCGCTGTCGGAGCGTCTCCACATGTTTGCGGTAGCCGCCGTCGCTCAAGACGTTGAGCACCAGCTCCGCCGTCAGCCGACTGCTGCCGAAGGAGGTGGCGATCTTGAGGTCGGTCAGGCCGTCGATCCATTCCGGTTTTGCGGCAACGAAGCCGCAGCGGGCCGAGGCCGAAAGCGTCTTCGAAAAGCTGCCGATATGGATGACCCGCTCGAGCCCGTCGAAGGCCGCCAGGCGCGGCGCCGGCGTATATTCGAAATCGGCGAAGATATCGTCCTCGATGATGGTGAGGTCGAACTGCTCGGCGAGTTTCAGAAGCCGATGGGCCGTCACCGGGGACAGCGTTGCGCCTGTCGGATTGTGGATGGCTGAGTTGGTGATGTAGAGCCGCGGCCGATGCTCGGCGACGACTTCAGCAAACAGCGCGATATCGGGACCGGAGGGCGTATAGGGGACGCTGACGATCTTTGCTCGGTGGGCACGCAGCAAAGCGTGGAAATTGAAATAGCAGGGATCGTCGACCAGCACTGTGTCGCCGGGTTCCAGCAGGAAACGGCAGAGCAGATCGATTGCCTGGGTGCCGGAATCGGCCAGCATGATCTGATCGGGGGAGGCTTCGATCCCGCGTTCGCCCATGCGCCTGGAAATCAGCTGGCGCAGTTGCGGCAGGCCGAGCGTCGAACCGTAGTCGGCAAGGGCTGCCGCGTCGGCGCGGGCAAGCGTTCTCAGCCCGCGGCGCATGCCTTCGCCGGGCAGCCAGGCGGGCGGCAGCCAGCCGCAGCCGGGCTTCAGGTCGCTTTCGTCTGCCTCCAGCGATTGCCGCGATATCCAGAAGGGATCGACGGCGCGATCGAGCTTCGGCCCGGTCTCGGCAAGCGCAAAGGGGGCTGCCTGGTTGGCGACGTAGAATCCCGAACCTGGCCTTGCCAGGATCGCGCCCTCGGCGACGAGACGCTCATAGGCGTCGACGACGGTCGAGGTCGACAGCTTCAGCGCCGCCGCCAGTCCCCGGACCGAAGGCAGCTTGGCGCCCGGCGTCAGGCTGCGTCCGGCGATGCGCTGGCGGATCGTCGCGACGACCATGTCGATGCGGGTGCGCCCCGCGGCGTTTTCATCCATCCGTACTGCTTCCTGAACCATAACAGTTTTGCAAAACTGTATCAGACTGTCACTGTCATAAACAGTCCTATCGGCCGATAAGGGGGCAGCAAATAAGGAGTGCAGCGCATCATGGACCGCATGGCATCGGGATGGATCAATGGTTTTATCGGCGTGCTGATCTTCAGCGGATCGCTGCCGGCCACGCGTGTGGCGGTGATGCAGTTCGATCCGGTCTTCCTGACCGTCGCGCGGGCAGCAATCGCCGGCATTCTGGCGCTCGGCCTGCTGATCGCCTTCCGCGAGAAGCGGCCGAGCCGACGCGATCTCATCTCCCTTGTCGTCGTCGCACTCGGCGTCGTGGTCGGCTTCCCGCTGCTGACGGCGCTGGCGCTACAGCATGTCACGTCGGCCCATTCCATCGTCTTCATCGGCCTGCTGCCGCTCTCGACGGCGATCTTCGGGGTGATCCGCGGCGGAGAACGGCCAAAGCCGGCCTTCTGGCTGTTCTCCGGCCTCGGTAGTGCGCTGGTGGCGGGCTTCGCCTTGACGCAGGGCCTGACGGCATCACCGGTCGGTGACATCTTGATGCTGGCGGCGATCGTCGTCTGCGGCCTCGGTTATGCCGAAGGCGGCCGGTTGTCGCGCACGCTCGGCGGCTGGCAGGTGATTTCCTGGGCGCTGGTGCTGTCACTGCCGGTGATGGCCGTGGTGGCATTTCTTTACCGGCCGGCGAGCTTGGCGGAAATCGAACCGCCGGCGCTCATCGGTCTTGCCTATGTCTCGCTGTTCTCGATGCTGATCGGCTTCATCTTCTGGTATCGCGGCCTGTCGCAAGGCGGCATCGCCGCCGTCGGCCAGCTGCAGCTGCTGCAGCCGTTTTTCGGCCTGGCGCTTGCCGCAACCCTGCTGCACGAACCGGTCACGTGGATCATGCTTGCCGTCACGATTGCCGTTATTCTCTGCGTGGCTGGGGCGCGCAGGTTTGCGCGGTAGGGTTGAGTTTTGGTCACAAAGTCGCCGCTCAATTGTCAGAAAATGGCCCCATTACCGCCGCACCGAGCCCTTTTCCGGCTTCATCGTCGCGGCCTCGCCAGCCTTTTCTAGCGGCTGAGCGATCGACCGAGGCGGCCTTGCTGCCGTCCAAATCACCGGAAAAGGAATGAAAATGATCACTCGTTACACATCCCTCGCAACGATGACCGCCGCGGTGTTCAGCCTGCTTGCCTTCAGTTCGGCATCCGCGACCGAGCTTGCCCAGGCGCAAGCCCAGCCGCCTGCTCAGGGCCAGGCGCCGATGCAGGGACAGAGCGGCGGCACCGGTGCGGCCGCCCCGGTCAGCGATCAGAAACTGGAAGCCTTTGCCGTTGCCTATCTGCAGGTCGACAAGGTCCGCCAGCAATATTCGGCCAAGATCGACGCAACTAAGGACCAGGCTGCGAAGCAGAGGCTGCAGGAAGAAGCCAAGAAGCAGATGGTCGACACCGTCCAAGCCTCCAACGACATCTCGGTCGAGGAATATTCTTCGATCCTGACGGCCGCCCAGAGCGACCCGGCGCTCGCCAAGAAGGTTCTGGAAAAGATCGGCACCCCGCCGCCGGCACAGCCTCAGCAGTAACAGGCTGCGCGCTTCTGCGTCATCCTGAATCGAACGAAGGGGCGGGCGCTTGCCGCGCGCCCCGATCCGAGTTGGCTCTACTTGGCGGGCACGACCAGCGCTTCGCCCTTGCGGACGATGTAGGTTGCCAGTTCCGAAGCTTTGCCGCTGCCGATATTCTTGGCCGAGTGGACGACGCCGGAGGGGATGAAAAGGGATTGGCCGGCTTGAAGGGTCACGGGCTGTCTGCCTTCGAGCTGGTATTCCAGCGTTCCCTCGATGACGAAGGCGATCTCTTCGCCAGGGTGAGAATGCCGGGGAGCGAGAACACCGGGGGCGAAATCGACCCGCACCTGAACGGCCTCGTGGCCGGGCACATCGATATCATTCTTGATGAGATCGGTGCGCTGCAACGGCTGTTCCGCCTGCGCCGTCGCCGCGCCGCCGAGAGCAAGGGCGAGCACTATCGCCTGGATCATTTTCATTATGTCATCCTTCCTGAATTGATCGTTCCGGCTCGTTGGCCGCATCGCCATTTCAGTCGATGATTGAACCTGGGATGTGTCGGGAAACCGTCATTTTTGTAAGCGAATGTATCTGCAGATCTGACCGAGATCTCCTGCGAGGACGGGATTTCTTACGCGAACCGCATCTCGCGCGCCTTCGCCGCTACTTCCTCACGATCGCGAGGCGCTTGAGCGCGAATTGCAATCGGGTCATGGAAAGCGGTGCGCCGATCTGAAACTCGTTCAGGGATCCACGCGCGGAAGCCGCTTAAGAGTCGCCACTTGCGATGGAGTGGGAGGAAGCTCCGGGCCTCCGCATCGGAACTCTCCGTCAATGACGAGATGTTGAGAGTGAGGACATTTCGACCAAACTGCGGGATACGGAAAAGCGCAGCCGCCAATCAAGGACATGACCGGCCCGATGACACATACGACCGCGACACAACGTACAACTGCCAGAAAACTTCCCACCGGTGTAAGCCTTTTTCGTCGTGCCGTGTGGCACCCCCCTCTGGCCTGCCGGCCATCTCCCCCACAAGGAGGGAGATCGGCAGGAGGCTAAATCATCGCGCCCTCTCTAACCTATCGAGGTAGACGTGCGCTAGTTGCAGGGCAAGCCATTGCGCCCAGCCAATCTCCCCACCTGTGGGGGAGATGCCCGGCAGGGCAGAGGGGGGTGCGGCACGGAGGGCGACCCGCCGCTCTCACCTCAAGCCGCCGACGTCGAACCTCTCTCGTCAAGCGTCGCAATATCCGTCACCCCGCCCGATGACTCGAAGTCGAAGATCTTCTGCGTCACCAGCGCCGCCGCGCCGCGGGCCCAGGAATTGTCCTCCCAATCGGGCAAAAGCGGCGGGGCGGTGCGGAAGGTTCGGGCGGAAAGCGCTTCGCGCAGCGGCGTCAGGAAAGGCTCGCCGAGCGAGACGGCTTCGCCGCCGGCGACGATGACTTCGGGGTCGGTGATGTTGACGAGATTGGCCAGCGCCGTGCCGATGCCGCGGCCGGAATCTCCGACGAGAGCGGTGGCGGTGGCGTCGCCTGCGGCGAGGGCTTCGCAGAGTTCGGGCAGGCCGAGTTCCTCGCCGCGGCCGGTTGCTTCGCGCCAGCGGCGCAGCATCGACAGTTCCGAGTGATAGGCCATCAGGCAGCCGCGCTTGCCGCATTCGCAGAGCCGGCCGCCTTCCTCGAACAGAGTGTGGCCGAACTTGCCGGCGGCACCATTGGCGCCGCGATAGAGTTTGCCGTCGATGACGAGCGCACAGCTGATGCCGACGCCGACGGCGAGCACCGCCATGTTGCGATGCTGGCGCCCGAGCCCGAACAGCTGCTGGGCGATGGCATAGGCGTTGGTGTCGTCCTCCAGCCAGACCGGCACATGGACGCGGGCGGCCAGCAGCGCGGCGAGGGGGACATTGTTCCAGCTGAAGCGGTGGCTGCGCACGCAGGCCGTCTGTTCGTGATTGATGACGCCGGGCATGGAGATGCCGATGCCGGCCAGTTTCGCCTTCGGCCGGCCGGCGAGCTTCAGCAGTTCGGGCACTGTGCTAGCCAGGAGGTCGGCAACATAATCCGGGTCGTGACCGGTAAGGCTGACCCGCATGGCGGCGACCGGGTTGGTGGCGAGGTCGGTTGCCACGCACTCCAGCGAATCCACCATCAGCTTGAAGCCGATGGCGAGCGCATGCTCGTAATTGATCTCGACCGGGATCGGCCGGCGGCCGGCGAGCCCCGGCACCGACTGTCCCTCGATGACGATGCCTTCCTCCAGCAGGTCTGAAATAACAAAGGTGACGGCGGCCGGGCTGAGGCCAATCACCGTCGCGATGTCGGCGCGGCTTCTCGGCCCCTCGCGCCGGAGCAGGTTGAGGATGAGGCGTCGGTTCATGGCTCGCGCCGTGGTCTGGTCGCCTTTGAGCTTCACGATGCATTCCTTAATTTTGTAAATTAATTATTGCGGGCTGCAAAGATCTATGCATAAGTTCGGCCGCGGATCAACTCAGCCAGGCGGATTATCGCCGGAATTGCGGGTGATCGCCGCGTTGAAAACCTGGTCGGTCGTTTCATGGAGGAGGCGGCGGTCGGGAGATGTCGATCGATCAACTGGGAGGAACTCAATGACATTTTTGAAGCAATTTCCGTCGACCACCCGCAGGCGCTTCCTGAAGGGCGCGGGCCTGGTTTCCGCAGCCGCCGTCACCGGCAGCTTCCCGATCCCGGCGATCGCGCAGGCGCAGGAGGTCACGATGATCTCCGACGAAAACAATGCAGCCGCGCTCGACGCGCTGAGGGCGATTGCCGCGGGCTTCAGCAAGGAAGCCGGCGTCAAAGTCGTCATCAACAATATGGACCATGAGGCCCACAAGACGGCGATCCGCAACTATCTCGTCGCCGGCGCCCCTGACGTCTGCTCCTGGTTTTCCGGCAACCGCATGCGCGCCTTCGTCAAGCGCGGCCTGTTCGACGATATCTCCGATCTCGTCGAGAAGGAGAAATACAAGGACGTGCTCGGCGCGACCATCGGCGCCGTCACCGAAGACGGCAAACAATACGGCCTGCCCACCGGCGGCACGCTCTGGGGCATGTTCTACCGCAAGGATGTGTTCGAGCAGCATGGCCTGACGGTGCCGAAGACCGCCGAGGAATTCATGGCCTATGGCGACAAGTGCAAGGCGGCCGGGATCACCCCGGTTGCGATGGGCACCAAGGAATTGTGGCCGGCGGCCGGCTGGTTCGACCAGATGAACCTGCGCATCAACGGCCTCAACAAGCATATGGCGCTGATGAACGGCGAAATGAGCTACCTCGATCCGGCGCTCACCCCGGTCTTCGACCAGTGGGAAGCGATGATTTCAAAGGGCTTCTTCACGCCCAACCACACCTCTTTCGGCTGGCAGGAGGCCGCAGCCCTGCTGGCGCAGAAGAAAGCCGGCATGATGAACCTCGGCGCCTTCCTGCGTTCGGCCTTCACCGAAGCGGACCTGCCGCAGGTGGCTTACGCGACCTTCCCGGTGCTCGACGCCAAGGTCGGCCATTTCGAGGAGTTTTCGGTCAATTCGATCCACATTCCCGCCAAGGCCAAGAACAAGCAGGGCGCCCGCGAATTCCTCGCCTATTTCTATCGCCCGGAAAACCTGGCCACTTATCTCGAGCCGGGCGGCAACGTGCCGCCGCGCAACGACCTGCCTGCGAGTAAGGATCCGCTCGTCAATATCGCCGTCGAGACGATGAAGACGGTGCAGGGCACCTCGCAATATTACGACCGCGACAGCGACCCCGACATGGCCCAGGCCGGCCTCGTCGGCTTCCAGGAGTTCATGGCCAAGCCGGATCGGCGCAAGGCGATCCTCACGCGGCTCGAGGGCACGCGGAAGCGGATTTACAAAATCTAGGGGCTCTCCCAGAGGGGCAGGTCGATCTGCTCCTGTCCCGGGGAGTGGGGCACGTCTCCACTCCCCGGGGAAAAGGCTTGATGCCCGGGCAGCCGGAGCAGGCATGCCTGCTTCTGTCACGACGAGGTTTTCCAAATGCAGACATTATGGCGCCGCCAGCGGTGGTGGCTGACCCCGACCTTGCTCATCGCACCGGCAATCCTGCTGTTTTCCACCGTCATCCTGCTGTCGGCGGTGCGCAGCGTCTGGATCAGCCTGCACGAGTGGGATGGCTTCGGGCCGATGGTGTGGATCGGGCTCGGCAATTACGTCGAGCTCTATAACGATCCGCAATTCTACGTGTCGCTGAAGAACAACCTGATCTGGCTCGTGATGTTCATGGCAGCACCGCCGATCGGGCTCGCCATCGCGCTGCTGGTCAATCAGAAAATTCGCGGCATGCGCTTCCTGAAGTCGCTGTTCTTCATTCCGCTGGTGCTCGCCTCGGTCACCGTCGGGGTCGTCTTCACCTGGGTCTATACGCCGGAGTTCGGGCTGCTGGCGCTGATTTTCAAGGCCTTCGGAGCGACGGCGCCGGCGGTTCTTTCCGACGAGCATTTCGTCACCTTCGCCATCGTCATCGCCGCTCTCTGGCCGCAGGTCACCTTCTGCATGGTGCTCTATCTCGCCGGCCTCAACAATTTGAGCGAAGAGCTGATCGGCGCCGGCCGTGTCGATGGGGCGCGCGGCTGGAACATGCTCTGGCACATCGTGCTGCCGCAACTGACCCAGGTGACCTTCATTGCCATTGCCGTCACCGTCGTTGGGGCCCTGCGCTCCTTCGACATGGTGTCGGTCATGACGAATGGCGGGCCGTTCGGCTCCTCCTCTGTTCTCGCCTACCAGATGTATGAACAATCGATCTTCTCCTACCGCTTCGGCTATGGCGCGGCGATCGCCTCCGTGCTGTTCGTGATCATGTCCGCCTTCATCGTCTGGTATCTCAGCCGCATCATCCGCACCGAAGAGAGGGGAGGCTGATGTATCCTCGTCCCATTCCCGAGACCGCCATCTGGCAGCGCCGCCTCTATGTGCTCGCCGTTGTCATCGTGCTGCTGCTCTGGCTCTGCCCCCTGTTTGCCATCATTCTCACCTCCTTCCGCACCACCGAGGATGTCATGGGCGGCAATCTGTGGGGATGGCCGACCGGCATCGGCGTCATCGTCAATTATACCGATGTCTTCACGCAGACACCGATGGCCCGCTACTTCCTCAACAGCCTGATCATCACCATTCCCTCGGTGATCGGCGTGCTGGCGATGAGCACACTCGCCGGCTACGTGCTGTCGCGCTACCGCTTTCGCGGCAACATGCTGATCTTCGCGCTGTTTGTCGGCGGCAATTTCCTGCCGCATCAGATCATGATGATCCCGGTGCGCGACCTGATGGTGCAGCTCGATCTGATCGACACGACCGCGGCGCTGATCATCTTTCACGTCGCCTTCCAGACCGGCTTTGCGACGCTGTTCATGCGCAATTTCATCGCCGCACTGCCGGATGAATTGTTCCAGGCGGCCCGGGCCGAGGGTGCCTCTCCCTTCCAGACGCTCATCCATGTGGCGATCCCGCTGGTGCGGCCGGCACTCGCTGCCCTTGCCATCCTGATCTTCACCTTCATCTGGAACGATTATTTCTGGGCGGTGGTGCTGACCGTCAGCGACAGCGTCAAGCCGGTCACGGCAGGCCTGGCCAATCTTCGCGGCGAATGGGTCTCGGCCTGGAACCTGATTTCCGCAGGCACCATCGTCGTCGCCGTGCCGCCCGTTGTGATGTTCTTCCTGATGCAGCGGCACTTCATCGCCGGCCTGACCATGGGGGCGGTGAAGGGATGAACAATCGGCAGTCTCAAGTTTCAACAGAAGAGAGCCAGACATGACCAGTCTCGAACTCCGTGAGATCAACAAGAACTATGGCGCCTATCATGCGCTGCGCGGCATCGACCTTTCGGTCGCGCAAGGCGAGTTCATCGTCATGGTCGGTCCCTCCGGCTGCGGCAAGTCCACGCTGCTGAAATCGATCGCCGGCCTGGAGCAGATTTCCTCCGGCCAGATCCTGATCAACGGCCGCGACGTCAGCAAACAGGAGCCGGGCGATCGCGGCATCGCCATGGTCTTCCAGTCCTACGCGCTCTATCCGCACATGACGGTGGCGGAGAATATGGGCTTCGGGCTCAGGATGGCCAAGCGCCCGAAGGCCGAGATCGAGGCGGCGGTGGCGCGCGCCGCCAAAATCCTCAGGATTGCCGACCAGCTCGACAAGCGGCCGAAGCAGCTTTCCGGCGGCCAGCGCCAGCGCGTGGCGATCGGCCGGGCGATCACCCGCTCGCCCGAGGTCTTCCTGTTCGACGAGCCGCTGTCGAACCTCGATGCGGCGCTTAGAACCCAGATGCGTGTCGAGCTCAGCAGCCTGCATGCCGAACTCGGCGCCACCATGGTCTATGTCACCCACGACCAGGTGGAGGCGATGACCATGGCAAGCCGCATCGTCGTCTTGAACCAGGGGATCATCGAGCAGGTCGGCTCGCCGCTGGAGCTCTACCGCAACCCCGACAATCTTTTCGTCGCCGGCTTCCTCGGCGCGCCGCGCATGAATTTCCTCGGAGTCACCGTCGATGGCGTCTCCGGCCGCAATGTCATGGTCTCCGCCCCGGGCCTCGTGCCGGTGACGGTGGAACTGGCGGAGGCGACGGCGCTTGAAAAAGGCGCCAGCATGACGCTCGGCGTCCGGCCGGAAAACATATCGATGGTCGCCGATGGCGGCGAGGGCGGGGCGATCCACGGCCAGGTCAGGCTCGTCGAGCATCTCGGCCGCGAAACCATCCTCTATGTCGATGCCGGCAATCTCAGCACCATCGCCTCGGAGAGCGGCACCGGCAATATCACGGTGCAGCTCAGCTACGTCGCGCCCTTTACCGCCGAACAGAACGTCGCGCTGAAGCTCGACGCCCGGGAACTCTATCTCTTTTCATCCGATGGCGGACGCACGCTCAGCGCCCGCAAAACCATCCTCGACAGATAATCACAGGAAACCGCAACCGTGTCCGACAAGACCCTCTCCGCATGGAACCCCGTCAAGACTGACCGCTTCCTGGTCGGCGTGCCGCATTATCCCGAGCATGTCGATGAAAGCTATTGGGAGCGCGATGCCGAGCGCATGGCGAAAGCCGGCTTCAATGTCGTGCGCATGGCCGAATTCGCCTGGCACATTCTCGAACCCAGGCTCGGCACCTATGATTTCGATCTCTTCGACCGCGCCATAGCAATCCTCGGGCGCCACGGCATCGATACGATCATGTGCACGCCGACCGCGACCCCGCCGCGCTGGCTGACGGCAGCGCACCCTGAAATTTTAAGGGTCGATGGCAAGGGCCGGCCGATGAGCCACGGCTCGCGCCAGCACTGCGACACGGCAAGCCCCGTCCTCCGCGAGCACAGTAAGCGCATCACCCGGGCGATGGCCGAGCATTACCGCGGCAATCCCCATGTTGTGGGATGGCAGACCGACAATGAGCTGAACACCAGCATGCCGGAGAGCTTTTCCCAGGCGACGCTCAGCGAATTCCAGGCCTTCCTCGCCGATAAATACCGCGAGATATCAAAGCTCAACGCCGCCTGGGGCGGCGATTTCTGGGCGACGGCCTATGACAGTTTCGACCAGGTGGTGCTGCCGATCGAATTCGGCCCGACCTTCCCGAGCCCCGGCCATCTGCAGGATTATCATCGCTTCCTCGCCTTTTCGACGGCGCGCTTCCAGCACGATCAGGTCGAGATCCTGCGCGCGGTCAAATCCTCCTGGTTCGTCTTCCACAATCTCGGCGGCCTCAGGGATATCGATTTCCGCGGCCAGTTCAGCAAGGATCTCGATTTCGTCGGCTACGACATCTATCCGATGCTCTATGACGAGTTCATGCGGCTCGGCAACCACGCCAAGGTGCAGGCGCTGCACCTCGATATCTGCCGCGGCTTCTCCGGCAATTACATCGTGCCCGAGCAGCAATCGGGCTTCGGCAGCCAGCCGGGCTTTTGCACGCTGACGCCGGAGCCGGGCGAACTGCGCCGCATGGCGCTCTCCTCGGTTGCCCACGGTGCGGACGGGTTGATGTTCTTCCGCTGGCGCCCGGCCCATTTCGGCGCCGAGATCTATTGGATGGGCCTCATCGACCATGACGATATCGGCCGCCATCGTTATGAAGAGGCCATGCGCTTCGCGACCGAGATGACGGCGCTGCAGCCGAAGATCCTCGGCACCTATGTCCGCATGGATGTCGGCATCGCCGGCTCCGATTTCGACAATCAGGAGGCCCACAAGACCTATCCGATCGGCCTGCCGAGCCCGCAGGACGATGCGATCCTGCTGCATCAGCACTGCTATGACAGGGGCATCGCCTGCGGCTTCATCCATCCGGAGGACGATCTTTCCAGGCTGAAACTCTTCTATATCCCCCATTGGGTGATGTGGAAGGACGAATGGACGGCGAGGCTCGAAGCCTTCGCCGCATCCGGCGGCACCGTCGTGATCGGCGCGCGCACCGGCACCCGCAACGAAGACAACCATGTCATCCGAGAAACCGCGCCCGGCACCGCGCTTTCCAGACTAACCGGCGTGCGCGTCGAAGATTTCGGCCGTCTCGCAGCCCCGGGCGCCAACGGCCTCTTCGATGTGATGGAACGCTCTGGCGGCCTTGTCATCCCGCCGAACAAGCCGGCCGAAAGCCACCGCCGCGTCCGCCGCTTCAAGATCGGCAACCGCGAAATGGCCGCCGGCCATTTCTACGAAAACCTCACTATCGCCCCCGATGTCGAGGTGATCGCCGCCTGGTCCAACCGCTACGCCGAAGGCCAGCCGATGGCGACCTCCCGCAAGATCGGCAAGGGGCAGGTGGTCTATCTCGGCACTTACCTCACGCCTGATTTGACCGAGGCGCTGACGGAGCGGCTGTTCGCACCCGCCGGCATCGAGCCGCTGGTCGGCGAGCTGCCGGAAGGTGTGGAGGTGACGATGCGGATGAACGACGAGCGGCGGCTGCTGTTTGTGCAGAATTATATGGATCAGGCTGTGACGGTGGGTGGGGTGCCTGCCGGGCGGGATTTGCTGGATGAGGAGAGGCCGGTGGCGGGGAGGCTGGAGCTCGCGGGGTATGATTGTGCAATTGTGGAGTTGGAGGGGTGAGGGGGCGGCGCCAACCATGAAGAACGGTGTCGCGCGCGTTCTTGATGCGCGAATGTCTGTAGAGAGTTATAGCTCCGGTGGTAGATCAAATCGAAATAGCATTGGGATCTGATGGAATTCGTCGATTTCAACCGGCGGCAACTGTTGGCTCCGAGTATCTCATTATTGAGAGCCGAGGCTGCTTTGCGCCCTAAACTCGGCCGTTTTCCCTCTCGGAGAAAGTCTCCCAAAAGCAGACGCCCTGAATAGCCTGCGCGGGACATCCGCAACATGACCGTGTTAGCCGGCCGCTGCCGGCACCGAGGCACCGCCCTTGCGCTTTACCGCGCCGCCCGACACGTCTTCGTAACGGGCGGCCGTCTCGGCCAGGTCGGATGCCGTGCCAGTCAGGGGTTCGCTGAGAAAGGCAGCCAGGATATCCGCCACGGCCCGCTGAGTCTCAGCGGGTCCCCGCGCGCCGCCCATCGCCTGCGCCAATAACCAGCGGCCGGGTGGTGCGAGATAGAAATACGCGTCGGTGAAGCCGAAATGGTTGGCCCGCCTGATCTCGTAGCGAAACGCGGGCGCGGTGGTATTGGCGAGCAGTTTTCCGTTACCGTTGAGAAAGAACGTGCTGTGATGCGTCTCGGCATAGTCGCTCTGCAGCAACAGGAAGGGCCGTGTGAGCTGACGATCGGGCAGATCCCCATAAGGCGTGCCATCGATATTGGCGGCAGCTACGACGCGAGGATCCTCGCTCATGGCCTCGATCGCAGCCGCCCCACCGAACGAGTGACCGATCACAGCGACCTTCGCGGCGTTGACCCTGCCGCGCAACGGCGAAGAGAGTGCCTCGGGACGCGCGAGCTGGTCGATGACGAACCGTAAGTCGGCGGTCCTTCTGACCTGCTCGCGAACCATATAGGGGATGTGGCTCCGTTCGCCCGGCAGAAGAATTTCCCTGGTTCCGACGACTCGTCCGTCGGGAAGCTCGGTCGCCGCCGATTCATACGGATGATCCAACACGAAGACTACAAAACCGCGACTGGCGAGCTGAGTCGCCAGACCGGTATACGCCGCACGGGGCGCACCATAGCCGGGCGAGAAGATTACCACTGGCCATGGCTGCTTGCCGGGAGCCAGCGGCGCATAGGGTTCGGCATTGGTGTCGATCTGGCCGTAGCGGCGCATCAGAAAGCTTGGCATTCCGCTGACCTTGGCAGGCAAGCGGCCGATGCCGTCGATATAAGCCAAACGCGCCCCACTCTGGGGTGTTTCACGGCGGACTGCGGGATACCACGCTTGGGCGATCACGCTGCGACGGTCGGTCGGGTCGACTGTGTGAGGCTCGTCCCTGGAGATATCTGTCCACCGGTAGATTTCGGTGCCGACGGCGTAGCGCCCGTCGGGGCGCGGCAAGGTCGGGACCGCAGGCAAATTCCAGACGCCGACGGATAGGGCGGCGATCCCACAGAAGCTCAGACGACCGGTCCAACGTAGCACGCGGCCGTTCCGCAGCGGCGGCAGCGCGCAAAGCGCCAGGAGGAGATAGGCTGGCAGGCCTTGCCATGTGAATCCGCAAAGGAGCCATTGGGCGACCGCGACCACAAAACCCAGTCCGACGCCGGCGATCCGCACCGAGGGCTGCGCTGCTGGAGCGAACAATCGCCAGCCGGCCAAAATCAGCACCACCGTGAGCAGAATCAGATCGAGAATTAACATGGGTCGCTCGTTTCAACTGCCGCGGCGAAGTGAACAAAGCGCTGCCGGTCCACTCGTCCTGCGGCGATGAGTACGACGTATCGGCGCTATATGGCGGCTTTGCGGCCGTTCAATGTGGTCCGCGTGCGCTCAAGGGAGGCAAGGAGGGTGCGCAAAACATGCCATGAGCAGCCATACGTCTTCGCGCCCCAAGGCCTCACTCCAGTTGGCGAGCGGCCCACGGCACCGCGCCGCGGTGATCCAGGCCGCATGGTCGCCGCGGTTCGGGGCGTCGTCCCCGCCAAGCGCGAAGTTCGCGATCCGCCGCAGCGGCTCGGCCAGTCCTGCCAGCCCTGCGCGCGCCTCTGTCCGATGATCGGGCGCCAGCCGCAACAGCGAACAGGCGGAAATCCATGCTCTCGGCCAGTCCTGCTGACTGGAGCGCGTGCAGGCGATCGACCCATGCCAGCGGGCCGATCCAGCCGCCCTGATGGGTCGGCGCGCAGAGCAATGCCTGGCGTTCGCGCCGCGATACTCGCGCGGTCACTACCCGCAAATGCGCGATCAACGGCGAGAAGGACTCCTCGGCGGTGTAATAGGTCATGTTCTCGCGCGTCGTGCGATGCAGCTGGCCGGTCACCCAGGTGTGGAGCAGGTCGAGCAGTGCTAGCCCGACCCAACGCGGTCCTGGCGGCGACGACCGATGTCGGCGGCAATGCCGTGATCGATCTGGGCGGCGGCGACAGCGTGACGCTGACCGGCGTGCTGAAGGCGCAGTTGCAACGAGGCGATGTCGACCTGAGCGCTGCGGTCGGCGGGCACGACACGATTGGCGGTGTCGCGACCCTGGCGATGGGCGGTGGCGCGCATGTGCAGGGATGGGCCAATCCCGTCGATATCCTGGCGACCGATCACGACCTCCTGCTGGCGGCCCGGGCCGATGGCTGGGTCCACGCGCAATACACGATATACATGCTCTAGCTCGGCGCGGTGCGATGCCGGCCAGATGTCGATGCTGTAAGTGGTCGTCCGGCGGCACTCGGAAGCGAGGCCGTCCGGACATCGTAACATGGCAATCAGGGCCGCGTTAATTCAACGGGCAGTTAACCTACGATTGCACCCGGAAGCTGTCAGTCTGCAAACGGCCTCCAAGCAGCCCCTTGCTGGCGATCACCAGCGGGCTTTCTGGGATAATAAAGCCAACACAATGTCCCCCTAATTGCCCCAGCCAATTTGGAACCGATCAAATCGAACCTCGCTCAACGGGTGGTTGGAACTGCTCAACCTCACCGAACGAAGAACGAGATGAAGCTCGGGGGAATAGTATTGTTCGAAAATAATCGGAGGCAATTCCGCCAGTTTCAGACGGCTGTTGATGGCCCAGACTTTGTAGGAACAAGATGCAATCGTTTCCTCTCCCAAGCCGTCGAACCTGATAAAAGTCGTGCCCGAATCGGATTTTTTGCCATTGATGAAAAGCGTGGTGCCGGATTGCCAGTTCTTCTTCTCTGGTAGATCGTCCAACGCAATCGCATTCGCGTATTTCAGCTCATGCGTCCCGCTGGCACTCACTCTCTTTTCGACGAGCAAGGGGTGCAGATATACGGCCGACACCGGCTGCAGTGAACCGTCGCGCTCCATCAGCCGTTGTTCGGTGAGACCCGGGCCGTCGGGCTTGTAGAATACGGAATAGAAAGGCGCTTCTCTGGTCAGCAGCACGCCCTGTTTGGTCTCATTGGCGGTTAAGCAATTGCCAAAGGCTGGTGGCGCTAAAGTTATTCCGACCAGCAGCAATAAACCTCTTAGAAAGGTCGACATACCAGATTGCCCGCATCCAAGTTCGCTACCACCGTGCTTGGATGAAATTGCTCCATCTTGGTCAAGCCGTCCCATCCACTCCGCTGTCTTCATCCAGATCATGAACCGGCAGATACGTATTCTTCTCCAATAATCCGCCAACTGCTACCGTCCACAACCGACACAATGTTTGATAATTCCCATCAGACCAAAGCAAAAAATATCGTCAAAAAAGAGCTTATCGCCACCGCAAAAGGCATAGCGATAAAAAACTTCGCTTTCGGCTTCACGAAGAAGCGATCATGTGCAAAACGTCCCCAATAGACTTTGGGGCCGAAGTCTTTGCTGAAATCGAAGCCGTTCATGCGGTAAAAAAAGATCAATGTGATGCACCAATACCAGCAATAAGCGCAAATGCCGCCCACGACGCAGAAGGGCAGCCACAGTTCAAATTGATCTTTACTCAATCAAGCTTCCTCATCGAGAGTTCAATGACAAAGCCGCCGCAGAGGAATTCGAACGCCTTCTGGAGCAAAGCACACGTTCCACTTGATGCCGCTGTTTAACGCGTCATTGCCTCAATGTCACAGCCGAAGGAACCTCTCAGCCGAGGCCTTCTCCAATCCCACATTCGCGCCAGAGCTACTGTACGCTGCAAATCTACGATGTTGCCTCATCAATCACACGCCCCATGGCATATGACGGCTGGTAACCTGGCAACACATTGCCAGTGGGTCTGATGGAACGCATCAACGCGTCTCGGGACTTGCCTACGATTGCACCTGCTTTTCGCAAGCCAAAAACGTAAGGACCCACGTCAGCAGGCAGTGAATTGAGCGACAATCCCAACTCTTTATCGGAAAGATGGGCGACAGATGCTGCCAGTTCAGCGACCTTCCTTTCCATCGCCGCGTATTCCTTTGTCAGGAGGAGTACGATGTTGTCAAAATCGCTCCAAAACTCTTCCGGCAAATCACGACGAATCGCGGCCATGTCGTCCCCAGCGGCCATTGCTTCCCACATTGCCAATGGCGTGCAGCGTGAGATCAACGCATGGATACGACGGTACTCGGAGCCTTTGAGTTTGAGGCGCAAGCCATTTGTGAATCTAACGACAAATCCCTCGTTGTCGCGTGGGAGTGTTGCAGTATGGAGCATCATGTCCGCCATACTCCCGAACTCATGGCGTTCGGCCGCACGCCATCCCAACGCTTGGCTGGTCGTTCGAACCACGTCGTAGGTTACTTCAAGACCTGAAGCGTGGTAGGCCGCCAACATCACCATGGCAGGCTCCGCATATCGCACGACAAGTCTGTTTTCCGGATATACCGCCTCGAACAGATATGTCGTATCCGGCGTCAGACTGGAGAGATCGTGGGCATCCAAGCGTGCTTGAGCCCATAGTGCCTGTTCGGAGTCGAACGCGCCTTTGGTGGCTGCGTGCCAACGGCCAGCATCATTGAACACGATTATTAGACTACCATCGAGCTTTTCGAACGTCTCAAACGGCAGATCGGGTACTTCGCCATGCCGCTCGCCGACATTGAAAAACTTCGGAAACGGCGTGGCTACGACCCGACCAGCGCCCTCGTCCACAATGAGACCGCGAGCGATCAGCGAAAACTGATCCCAACCATCCTCATATACGCACCGGGGCGTATAGATGTAGAGCTGCAAAGTACTGGTTGCGTTCGGACGGCGATGGACATGGCCAAGCCCTTGGGCTCGCTTCAAGCCAGCGATAAGGTCGGGAAACGGGATTTGGCGTTCAGGGTGTATCGGGTCGTTCATCTTTTCACAGCACCGTCTTTTATCGCTTTCAGAATTAATTTTGGCTAATTTATCAATTGTTCAGCCGCTCCACGCCGTCAAACGCGATTTACTAATGGATTTGATCGTCCGCTGTGATGGATGCAACGCCTATTGGGTTCGGACCCAGCACAACCTTTGCCAATGATGGCTGTTCCCTGGGTTGATCGGATATCGGGTCGTCTCGGGCACAAGTATCGGATCTACCTACACCCTGTCGCGGTGGGGCAGGGCAAGCCATATTTCGCAGGGCCTCGCCCTCCGCGTCCAGTCGAAACTCCATTCACCATACCAAGACACCCGCGATAAACCCTAATCTCACAACCCCACGCCCAAGCCTCCCAAACACCGGCATTTCCGCACCCGCCGCCCCCTTCACTTCAACCTTCCTTAAGCGCCCGCCCCATAGCGTCACCCTCACATCGAGGGTCTCGTTCCATGTTCTCCGTTCTGACATGCATCACCGAGCGGCATAATCTCGCGCTGGTCGGGCTTGCGGGTTTGATCTGCTTTCTCGCCAGCCATTGCGCGATGGTCCTGCTCGATCGGGCGACATCGTCCGCGGCGGCTGCGCGGTGGGTATGGCTGCTGACGGCGGGGGCGGCGGGTGGTTTCGGGATCTGGGCGACGCATTTCGTTGCCATGCTGGCCTATGATCCGGGTGTCGTCGTCGGCTATCATGCCGGGCTGACGCTGGTCTCGCTGCTGGTCGCGATCGTCGCGATAACGGGCGCGGTTGCGGCGAAACTCGCCTATGACAGATGGATGGCGAATATTCTGGCGGGCTTGCTCTTCGGCGTCGGCATCGCCTCGATGCATTTTACCGGCATGCTGGCCATAAAATTCCCGGGAGAGATCTCGTGGGACAGGCAGTTCGTGACGACGTCGATCGTTCTGGGCATCGCCTTTTCGATCGCCGCCTTCCGGTTTGCGGGCAGGGGCGAGCGGCCGATCTTGCGCGGGCTTGCGCCCACACTTCTGTTGACATCAGGTGTCGTCGCCTTGCATTTCACCGCGATGGCTGGCGTCACCGTCACGCCAGGCGTGGTAGCGCTCGATCCCGCGACGCTGATTTCTCCTGCCCTGATGGTGGTAACGATCGCCGCCGTCACTTTTTCGCTGCTGGCGGCCGGTTTTGCCGCCGCCATCTTCGCCGTGCGCTCGGAGGCTAAGACCGCCAAGGCGGAACGCAACTTCAAGCTGCTCGTCCAGGGCGTGACCGACTACGCCATCTACATGCTCGATCCGGATGGCAAGGTCAGCAACTGGAATGCGGGCGCCGAGCGCGTCAAGGGTTACATGGCCGACGAGGTCGTCGGCAAGGATTTCTCGCTGTTCTATTCCCAGGAGGACCGCCGCAAAGGCCTGCCGCAACGCGCGCTCGAAACCGCCCGCCGGGAAGGCAAGTTCGAAGCCCAGGGCTGGCGCTACCGCAAGGACGGCTCCTCCTTCTGGGCCCATGTCGCCATCGATGCGATTCATGACGAGGCCGGCCAACTGATCGGCTTTGCCAAGATCACCAAGGACAACAGCAAGCAGAAGGCGGATGCCGACCGGATCGAGGAGGTCACCCGCAATCTCGATATCGCGCTCGAAAACATGGGGCAGGGCATCTGCATGTTCGATGGGGATGAGCGCCTGGTGCTGTGCAACAAGCGCTATCTCGAAATCTTCCGGTTTCCCGAAGGGGCGGTGCGTCCGGGCATGCGCTACAGGCAGATCGTCGAGATCGGCTATGCCGCCAACACCGAGGACGCGGCGGAAGCGGCGGCGCGGGCCGAAGCCCATTACATCAGGAACATGGCGCTGATCCGGGGCGAGGCCGGCAGCGCGGTTCACAAATATCCGAGCGGCATCTCCATCCAGCAGAATGTCAACATCCTGCCGAATGGCGGCTGGGTCGTCACCTTCGAAGACATCAGCGATCGCGTGAAATCCGAGGAGCAGGTCGCCTTCCTCGCCAAGCACGATGCGCTGACCGGCCTGCCGAACCGGCTGCAGTTCGGCGAGCGGGTCGCCGAGGAAATGATGGTCGCGGATCGGCTGAGGGGCAAGGTCGCGGTCTTCGGCATCGATCTCGACAAGTTCAAGGAGGTCAACGACCAGCACGGCCACGGCACCGGCGACCTGGTGCTTGTCGAGCTGACGCGGCGTCTCGGCGAGGTGCTACTGGAGGGCGAATTCATCGCCCGCTTCGGCGGCGACGAATTCGCCGCGACCAAGCGCTTCGACGATCTGAGCGCGCTCCATGATTTCATCGCGCGCCTGGAAAGCGCCCTGGTCGGTTTGATCTCCGTCGACGGCTTCGAGATCAAGACCGGCGCCAGCCTCGGTGTGGCGATCTATCCGAGCGATGCAGAAAGCGTCGACGGGCTTCTCGCCAATGCCGATCTTGCCATGTACCGCGCCAAGCAATCGCTGCTGCAGAAGGTCTGTTTCTACGAGGCTGCGATGGACGAGACCGCGCGCCGCCGCCGCGCGCTCGCCAACGATCTCTGGGCCTGCATCGATCGCAACGAGCTGCATCTGCATTATCAGGTGCAGAAATCGGTGCGGACGGGAGAGATCACCGGCTACGAGGTTCTGCTTCGCTGGCGCCACCCCGAACGCGGCAACATCCCGCCGATGGATTTCATCGGCCTTGCCGAGGAATGCGGCGCGATCCTGCCGATCGGCGAATGGGTGTTGCGTGAAGCATGCCGGGAGGCCGCGACCTGGAGCAACAGCCACAAGATCGCAGTCAACCTCTCGCCGGTCCAGCTCGGCCATGCCGACATGGCGGCCGTCATTTCGGGCATCCTCTCCGAAACCGGCCTCGACCCGCGCCGCCTCGAAATCGAGATCACCGAAAGCTCTATCATCATCGACAAGGACAAGGCGCTCGGCACCATGCGGGAGATGAAGGCGCTCGGCGTCTCGATCGCCATTGACGATTTCGGCACCGGCTACTCCTCGCTGGAAACGCTGCGCTCCTTCCCCTTCGACAAGATCAAACTCGACAAGAGCTTCATGGCCGAGGTCGAAAGCAACGCCCAATCCAAGGCAATCGTCCGCGCCATCCTGGCGCTCGGCCGCAGCCTTGACGTGCCGGTGCTGGCCGAAGGCGTGGAAACCCAGGCGCAGCTCGATACACTTCTGGAAGAGCAGTGCGACGAGGCGCAGGGCTATCTGCTTGGGAAACCGCAGGCGATGGGCGAGACGGGGGTTGAGAAGGCGGCTTGAGGTAGCGACTTCAGAGAGTGGAGGTTAGCAGATGAGTGAAGTCCCTGATTTCTCAGAAGCCAGAGGTTTTTCTCACCGTATTGGTTCAGGTATGATGGTGTGAGGTCGATACTATGATTGTTACGGAAGAGGTGTTGTCGCGCTTTCGCGATAAATGAAAAGTTCCGGTGCGCAGCCTGCCGTCGAACCTCTTTTCGCACACAGGCGATCTCTTTTTCCGCGACGACGTCGTCTCGCTACACCAATTTCCGACCGAGGAGGAGGAACGCCGAGCCATACATGTGGTGCCCGTTTTGGCATTCTTGCAAACCGTTCCACCGCTTTCGAATGATCGTGAATGGATCGCGTTGCACCACCAATTTGGCGGATATCACTGCCTGCAGGTCGCGATGGTCGCGACGATGCTCACGCCGAACGCAACGATCAAAAACAAGCTCGATAATATTGGAAAGCAGTTCTACTTCGCACAGCATGGCCAATTGGAGCCAGCCAACATGTTGGCGTCTTCAATTTCAGAATATGTGACAGCACTTAGCGAAATCGAACTTGATTGCGAATGCACATGGCGAAAGCTTTCGGAAGGGCTATATCCCATCGACTGCACCCAAGAAAATCTCAACAAAATCGCTTCCGATGCGCCCTCCCTAGATATGATGGCGGACTGGTGAGGGTTTACCCGCGCGCGGTACAGTATGGACCCCATAATCTTATTGCTGGCAAACAATAGCGACTAATCGGCTTTCTCACCCAGGTGCGAGCAGCACACTGCTTACGCTGAAGTTGGTGTTGCAGCACGCGAATTAATTTAGCGTGCAGGTACTCGCTTACTCCTGCGGGGCGCTACTTCTCCTCCCTCATTCCTGTGCTCGTCACAGGAATCCAGCCACGGCGCGTCCGCGCCGTGATTGACTCAAGCTAGGGGTAGATGCGAGTCTCCTGCGCCCAAGGACTTGGGCGCGCTGGATCCCTGTGACATCCCTCGGGTAAAACCCTGAGGCCACAGGGATGAGGGGCGTTGGGGCACCGTTCTCGCCCGAAGCGGCACCCTCCAACCTCCTCATGCTGAGGTGCGCAGCCCGAGAGGGCGGAGCCTCGAAACACGCCGCAATGCCGCTTCCTGCATTCATCGGCCGCCGACGCTGGACGATCAAAAAAGAACAACCTAAAAGAGATTAAGCCCAATCCGCCTCGTGAAGGAGGAGAAGAAATGAAACGCCTCGAAATGCAGGTCAGCGGCGGCTGCCAGTGCGGTGCCGTGCGCTACCACGCCACCGCCATGTTCGACAATTCGCATCTCTGCCATTGCCGCATGTGTCAGAAAGCCTCGGGCAATATCTTTGCCGCGCTCGTCGCCGCGCCGGATGATGCGCTCACCTGGACACGCGGCAAGCCCAGCATCTGGAAGAGCTCGCAGCTTGTCGAGCGTGGCTTTTGCGCCAATTGCGGCACGCCGTTGTTTTTCCACCACCTCGAAAATGGCCGCACCAACCTGATGATCGGTGCGCTTGACGATCCGCATGCCTTCTCGCCACATGCCAATACCTGCACCGAGAACATGGTCCCATGGTTCGATACGATCACGGGCATAGAAAATACCGGTGCCACCGAAAGCAACGGCGCCGAGTGGGCCGCGGCAATCAAGCAGAGCAACAACCAGCACCCGGATCACGATACCAGTTCATGGGCGGTGAGGGGGCGTATATTGCATGACGAGGATGTTGCCGACTCGGCTGATGGCCACCGTTGACGCTAAGCAGACTTCACTTCGACGAAACTTGATGAGCGGTTGCCAGTTCTCCATGTGATCAGCAGCTTCTCGACATTCGCCTCAGTGCTGTCTTCGGATTGCAATTCGATATCATATCTTTTTCCGATATGTATCGTCTCGTAATCCCGCTTGGCGCTGCCTATCGGCCTGTCACCTCGGGCAGCCTCACGATCAATCAAAAGCTCGATCGGGCAGTGCACCGCGGCGAAGAAGACATCATGCTCTGCCAAAAGATCGGCAAGCGTTTCCAGCCACCCCTCGGTGTCCAGAATGTGCTCGAGGATAAGATCATTGCCGGCGTCAGCATAGGCCTTTAGCGATCCGTGAAATCCGTCAAAGAAGGCCGCCCGAGCGTCAGTCCAGCGGAAATCGCCGTTTTTGAAGCGCTCGGTGGGAAGCACGCCGGCGTCACGCAGATGATCGATCGATATATGCCAGAACGGTTTCTCGATACGCCTTTGGAGCGCCTTCGCAATGGTCGATTTGCCGCTGCTCGATGCCCCGTGCAGAAAAATCACTTGTGCCATTCAACGGCCTCCCGGCTTTGACACCAAGCGTAGAGTAGCCATGTGACAACCGCAACGTCCGGTATTGGCGGCGAATCCGCGGAAGTTGGCGAGGCCAGACCCTTGCGCTTTCAGAAGGCAAGCACGGTTTTGCCGGAGATGCGTTGCCGGTTTCGGTATCGGCGATGACCGACAGGGCATCGCACTGCAGGCGATTGCTCAGAGGTTCGGTTCCAGCAAAGAGGCTTTGGTGCCAAATTGGCAAAAAAAGAGAGCATTCCGTTACTTAAACAAGGACGGAAATGCTCTCATAGTCTGGTGCGCAGCATAACCGATTAACCGCGCACCTCACGCAACCCACTGGTGGCTATTCGTCTGACGTCGCCGGCGCGGCGTTCTCCAGCGAGCTGCGGATCTGATCGATCTTGCCGTTCGCATCGCCGACGCCGAGTATGGTCTTGGCCTCAGCCAGGACTGCCGGGCTTACCTGGCCGGATTTCGTTGCGGAAGCCAATGCGTCCTCGAGCGCTGCGTCCCCGAGCAGGGGGTCAGCAGCTGAGGGCTCGACTCCGTTGTCGATTTCATACTGGGCATAAGCCACGGCATAGGCCGAGATGGCCGTCATGCGTGGGTCCGACGTATGCATCAACGCCCTGTAATTCCGCTTCAATGAGTTCAGGCCCGCAAGCTGCGCCGAAAGGTTTTTCTCCTTTGTGGCGGCGACCTTGTCTGTTTTTGTCGACTTGGACTTGCCTTCCGCTTCGGAAGACTTGCCTTTCATGCCTGTGGATTTGGAGCCGCTATTGCCTGAGCCGTTGCCCTGGTTGCCGCTGCCGTGGTTGCCGCCGTCGTGGTTGCCGCCGCCATGGCTGCCGCTGTTTCCATTGCCGCCGCCATTGCCGCCGCCGTTACCCCCACCGTTGCCGCCGCCATTGCCACCACCGTTTCCACCGTCCTTCGCCAGTGCGGCCATATCAATACCGGCAATCGTGACCGGACCTGCGGCAAGAGCCATCGAGAGCACAGCCAGGGACGCTAAGGTTGCTATCCGCATCGTTTCCTCCGGATCAGATCAACAGTCGTCGTGCGTATTCACGACGTAAGCATTTGTGAAGATTAGACCTGGATCGCGAATTGCACATCGGACTGAGGTCCAGTCCAGGGCCCCGGCTATGGTCTTAGAAGATTAGCCGGCCAAGCTGACTTGACGAGGTGGAGAGGTGCGCCGGCCCTGATAAATCCAGACGCTGCGTGCTTTGCAGGCCCGCGAGTTTGGCGAGAAAGCCAGCCCCACTCTCCGTCATCCCAGGCCTTGAGCCGAGGATCCAAGCCACGGCGCCGGTGGGTGTCGTGTGGATGCTCGGCTCAAGGCCGAGCATGACGGAGCGCGGGGCGGGCGGCCAGCCCGGGGTCGACGCGGAAGGATTGATCGAGCGGCAGGGGTGCGGTCGCTAGAATATGGCCGGCACCCACGTCTCTTCCGCATTCCTGTGACATCCCTCGGGCAAAGCCCCGAGGAGCACAGGAATGAGGGTGGGAGAGGTCACCGCCTTAAGGCGCCGCCCCCAACTCACGCTAAGCGCAAATCAAGAAGCGGATGCAGCTTCTTGAGGTTTGGGAGGGATTTGGCTTGCCAGGGATATTGGTGCGTGCCTTTGACGACCAGCAGCAGGTCGCCCATCTTTCTGGCTTCGATGGTCAACTTGGCCAGGAGATTGATGCCGGAGGAGTTGAGGAACTCGAGACCCGTGAGATTGAACGTCACCTGCTTGTGCCCGTCGTGGAGCAGGCCGGAGATCAATGAATAGATTGGTGCATAGGCGTCCGGTCCGGCCAGCCGGAATACGCCGTCGAAATAGACTTCGTTTTGCTCCGCCCATACACGGAAGTTTTCGTCGCTGATTTCCATTCGTCACTCACGGATTGGAGGAGGGCGGCATCGCCACGGCCGCAGTCGTCGTCAGTATGATATGCTCATCATTATTCTCTTCGAATGCCCATGCCATTTTTGCGTCGTAATCGCTGAGAAGCGTCAGCAAGCCCAAGCCCGAACCATTTGCAGACGATATGGCGTTGATTTCGATTTGCTCAAGAAGAAGTTCCCCGGGATCCTTCGATTGCAGGCGCTGCAACAGTTGTTGAAAGCGCGAGGCTGTCTCGCCGTCGATGGTGTTCTTCACCCGTATCAAAAAGCTCCCCTCGGATATGCCGGCTTCAATGAGGATCTCACCGGGCTGTCGAAACTTGACGGCGTTTTCGATCAGCTCGTTGCTGAGGTATCCGATGTCATGATGCGCCTGCATATATTCTTTCTTCGAACGCGAATACCTTAAGGCCATGACTTCCGCTATGAAGTCGGCCGTCATGCCGGAGTGCTTCCATCCAAGCTCGAGCGGTCCGTCCGTCAAGGTGAGGCGCGTGCCCGAATCCAGGCTTATGTCGCTCAGAGATTCGATGCCGTAAACCGTCGGAGGCATGTCTCACCTATGCCGTACTGCGAGTAGCGTGATGTCGTCATAAATCTTCTGCGATCCGATAAAGCCCATCAGTGTCGCCACAATTTCGGCAACGACTTTCTCAGCGCTCAGATCCTTCAAGCGCACTGCCTCGCGGCAGAGCCGTTCCATGCCGAACAATTCTCCGGCGTCGTTTTCGGCTTCCGTTACACCATCCGTATGCAAGAGTATGAGGTCCCCCTTTGCGAACGCGATTTCACGGGTCTTGATGAAGGCCGATATATCGGCCTCCAGCCCGATGGGTATGCCCAGATCCATGGTGTCTATGCGCTCGACCTCGCCGTTCGCCCGCACGACGACAACTTCCTCGTGTTGTCCCGACAGGATCATCTCTTTTCCGTCGTAGTCAAGAAACGCCAGGGTGAGGTGTTTGTCGATTTTCGTCCTGACGATATTTTTGAACAGGGCGCTGTTGAGAGTTGTGAGAAATTTCACTGCATCGGTATTTCCGGCTTCCTGCAGGGCGCGGGCGACGGACTGAACCATCAACATCAACACGCCGCTTTCCAGCCCGTGTCCGGTCACGTCGCCGATGCCGATCTTCAACCGGCTGCCGTTCTTCAACACGTCGTAATAATCGCCGCCGACTTCTTCTGCCGGTCTCATATAGGCCGCGATCTCGAGCGCCTGAAAGTCATCGAGCTCCTGATCCAGCGGGAGAACCATCAGCTGGATTCTCTCGGCGACGGCAAGTTCCGTTCCAAGACGTCTGTTTTCTCGCTGCAGCTGTGCGTTCAGCGTCGAAATCTCTTCCTTTGCATCTTCGATCTGAGCGGTTCGCTCTTCGACCAGCTGCTCGAGATTTTCGGTGTGATAGCTGATCTCTTCGGCCATGCGATTGAAGGCTTCACCGGCCTCACCGACTTCATCCCTGCTTGAGATGGCCACTCTGACCGAATAATCCTTCGCCTGAATCCGTTTGGCGGCCCCTGCCAGGGCGCTGATTCCGCTGGTTATTCGTTTCGAAGCCGCAAAGACCGCGATCGTCACGATCAGCAGCGACATCAGGATCGCCAGAATTTGGTAGAGCACGATCCGGTTCGTCGCTTCGGAAATCTTGGCCTGGGCCGCATAGAGCGAGGCATCGATTTCTCGCTCGGGTACAACCACCCCCAGCAACATCGCCTCTTGCCGAACCGGTCCACTGACCCAGAGATTGGTCGCCGGCAGTTTCTTGACGATAGCGATATAGGGGACATCGTTGCCGTCCTGCTGCAACAGCAGGTGCTGAATGCCCTGTTCGCGGTCAAGAGCCAGTTTGGCGATTGCAGGCTGCGAGCTTCCCTTCAGGGAGCGCTCCAGGCCGGTCAAGGCGCCGGCTTCGCTCGGATCGCTCGCGGAACGCAGGCCGAGGGTTTTTTCGCCCGTGCTGTTGATCGCAACGACGTTGCCGTCGGACATGGCCAGAAACCCAAAGCCGGATTGCGCCACTTTGACATTTTCAACCGTCTGCGCCAGCTGGTCGAGCGTGATATCGGCGCCGGCCGTCCCGGCGACATCCTGCCTGTCGGCTGTCCAGAGCGGATGAAAGAAACTGACGATCAGCTTCCCGGTAATGGCGTCCGTATAGGGCGCTGTCTGGGTGATGTCGCCCGCGACTGGCCGCGATTTCATATCCTTGGCCCAGCCCTGCCAGGATTCGTAAAGTCCCGGGAAAAAGAAATCCCAGAAATTGGCCTCGTTGTGGCCCGGATAAAGCCGGTCGAAGGTCTGGGCCTGGTCGGTATAGGGCGCCGTTCTGAAGATCGGCCTTTCTTTCGAGCCGATGTAATACATCTGCAGTTTCGAAGAACCGTGCTGCAGCAGGCTCGGCGCAACGAGATCCAGAACCGCACTCGTCCGGATATCGCTCTCGACGTCGGGTCTTGGCTTCCGGTCTTCTCCGAGCAGGTAACCCCAGACGCTCACGACCGAGACCGAGCCCGGAGCGTTCTGAGACCACTTCCCCTGCTGATCGTAGGAAAGGCTGACGCTGCCGGGAGATGTGCGGGCGATTGCCGCGCCGACGTCCGAATTGCGCGCGGGATCGTCGATCTGCGCCTGGAGCACGCCTGCCAGCGTGCTGACGTCGCTGTGAACCTGCCGCAGCAGCAAACTCACCTGTGCCGCGGTCGAATCCGCATAGGTGCGGATGTATTCCTGGCTTGCCGCTTCGAGACCCTGGCCGACCTCGAGCGTTGCGTCACGCGACAGCCTCTGGACGTTCCACAGCGCCAGCCCACCGCTGACCAGCAAGTCGAATAGGACGGCTCCGCCGACGACCAGGATGAACTTTGTCCGAAAGCCAATTCCTGCCGGTCTCTTCGATGATTTCCCCTCCATCACAGTGGCTTTCGCCCGGAGGCCGCCCAGATCGGCCAGCCTGCATAACCTTTGGGGTGAAGGGCGGCGAAGACGTGATCTTTGAATCCTTGCCGGAACCTGCGAATAAATTCCAGCGAGTCGCCGCGCCGGACCGCCATCTGGCCGGCGTAGACATTTTCCCAGGCTTCGATGATGTCGGCGAAGTCCTGCGGATCCCCGTCAAGGTTGGTGACCATGAAGCAATCGACCTTGATGGTATCGAACCCCGCATCGGCAAGGAGATGGCGGCTTTTCGGTCCCATCTCGACATCCATGTCGAAGTGCCTGAACAGTTTGGCGACTTCCTCGTATGTCCATTTTATCGTTTCGGCATGCGGTTCGCCCAGGCAATGCGAATTTTTCTCGTTGGTGATGTAGACGCGGCCGCCGGGCTTGCAGATGCGGTAAAGCTCCCGCAGCAGCATCTCGGGACGGTTGAAAATCTGCAGCGAATGTCGGCAGGTCACAAAGTCGAATTGATTGTCGCGAAGCAGCATCTGAGAAGCGTCGCCATAGGTATATTCTATCCCCTGCAGATCGAAGTCGGCAGCGACCCTGCGGGCATATTCGAGGCTGCGTACGGAATGATCGAGCGCCACAAGCCGTTCCGGTTTGAATTCCCGTTGAACCAATGCAGCGAAATCACCAATTCCGCAACAGATATCCGCCATCACAAGACCGTTGCGCAAACCATGGCGCGGCAGCAATTCGCGTTCGTGCCTCCAGGTCATCTTCGTCTGGGTGCGCAGAATGGGAATGAAGCTCTCATCCTCGACAAAGCTCTGGCCCGGATAAAAGGCCGAATCGTAGACTTCAACCGACAGGTTTGGCTGTGCTGCCGCCAGGGTTTGGAACAACGAAGTCGACCAGGCGACGACGCTCGACGTAATGATGATAATCTTCCGATCCGGCCGCGTCCGGCAGTGTGCCTTCAGAATATCGGAGAGGGCTGTAAAGGCCGTCATGTTGATGTGCGTCAGACGTTTGACATTCAGGTAAATGACGCCGCTGTATTTTTCCAAACTTTGCCGCACCAGCTTGAGCGCATCGGCGATCTCGTTTGCACTTTCGGGCCGCATCTTGCCGGACAGCAACAGCTCCTGATTTGTCGGATCGAAATGGACGGTGAAGGGGCGGGCAAGCAGGTTCATTGAAAGTCCTCGGTCGAGGGGAAATCCGCGATGATTTGCATGCCGTGGGCGCCGTCTTGCTCAATCCGGATAGCAGCGCGGAATATGGTTGCCAGCTCTCTGAGCAAAATCGTCCCGTCGGACTTCAGGTCGGACCCGGCGCCCGCGAGAGACGGGCGTTCAGTTGATCTTATACCAGTGCTCTCGCGGTCCTCGCGGGCAAAGGCAATTCTCAGCCGGTTGAACGTCGCGCTCCGATAGAGACTGAAACTGATCCTTCCCGGCTCACCCGTCGAGCGGAAGGCGAGTTCAATGAGCTCGTTGGCCGCGACGGAAAGAAAATTCGAATATCGAGCCGGATCGCTGTGGCTCTGGCCGAGAATGTCTGAGAGATATTCGGTAATCCTGTCGCAAAACTGCCATTGAGATTTGAACATCGCAACATTCAGTTCCAGCGATACCATCGGCGCCAATGCATGGTCATCGAAGCCAGATGCTTGCTCTTCCAATACAGCCTCCATCAGTTTGTCTGGAGCGTCAGATTTCCTCAAAAAGCACGGCGAAAAATCTCTCGTTCGTTATACCAGCGCGTGGCTAACGGATGTTTCCGCCCGGTTGATGAACTCGCCCATCGCCTCGACCGGAAGCGGCCTGCTCACCAGATAGCCCTGAAGCCTGTCGCAGCCCACATTGTGCAACCATTCTGCCTGAGCCGGCGTCTCCACCCCTTCGGCGGTCACCTGCATGTCGAGACCATGTGCGAGGTTCACGATACAGCGGACGATCGTCTGGCTTTTCGGATCGCTTTCCAGATCGGTGATAAAGTATTTGTCGATTTTGATCGTGTCGAAAGGGAATGTCTTCAGATAGCTCAGGGAAGAATATTCGGTGCCGAAATCATCAAGCGAGATTCGTATCCCCAGCACGTTGAGCGTATTCAGCGTGTCGATGTTGTTGACCGTCCGCTCAAGCAGCACGCTTTCGGTGATCTCGAGTTCCAGACGCTCGGGCGGCAGTCCGACCAGGTCCAGCGTCTGCGATACCCGATCCGTGAGGCCGCTGGTCAGAAATTCAGCCGCCGACAAATTGACGGCGACGACGTAGTTCTCCGGCCAGTTCATCGCCTCGCGGCATGCCTGCTCCAAAACCCATGCGCCGATATCAGGCATCAACCCGTCAGCCTCGGCCATCGGAATAAATGAGGCCGGTGGGATTTTTCCAAGCAGGGGATGGTTCCATCTCAGCAATGCTTCGAAGCCGACAACACTGCCGGCCTCGGAGATCGGCTGGTATTCGACAAAGAATTGCTGTTGGACCAGAGCCATGCGCAGGCTGCGGCGCAGCAGTTCGCGTTGCTCCAGCAATTCGAGCATTTCCGGATCATAGGCTTTCGGCCGACCGCGCCCCTCCTGCTTGGCGGCATACAGCGCAAGGTCCGACGCCTTCATCAGTTCCTCCGGACTTGTCCCATCCGGAGGAGCGGTCGATATGCCGATGCTGGTGCCGACAAAGACCGCGATGCCGTCTATCGTGAAGGGCTTTTTGAACGCGGCAACCAAAGCTTCCGCCAACCGGTGAGCTTTGGCCGGATGCCCCGAGCCCCTTGATATCACCGTGAATTCGTCGCCCGCCAGGCGATAGGCTCTGTCATCACTGGTCAGGCAGTCTTGAATCCGCCTTGCAGCAAATTGAAGAAGCTTGTCACCGGCCGGATGCCCAAGCGTGTCGTTGACGGGCTTGAAATCATCCAGGTCGAGCTGCATGAGAGACAGAGTCTCATCCGAACCTGCCGTCTCCTGCAACAGTTCAGCGAGGTCGTCGCTGAACTGGCGTCGGTTCGGCAATCCCGTCAGCGGATCGTGGGTCGCCAGATGCAGAAGAGTTGCCCGCTCATCGTCAACAAGCTCATCGGAGCGGACCACGGCAAACAGATCTCCGATCCGATAGATCGTCAGCCCGTGCGCCCCGGGCCCGCCCAGATCGCCCGATATTCGCAATGGCTGGACACTTTCATCCAATGAGCGGAAAGCGAGCGTAATCGCCGATTTGTCCAGCTGTGGAAAATGCTCCCAAAGTGACGCTGCCGGTTTGACGGAAGCAGGCAGATCATTGCCCAGGAAATCCTCGATGGGATTGAAGTCGCGGTCAAAGAACAGAAGCCGGTCGATCGAACTCGAAGCTTCTGCCTGTGTTTGTCCGAGGGCCGAGCTGGCCGCACGAATTTTCCGCATCTTCCAGCCTCTCCGAGTCGAATGTCCTAACCAGATATCCTAGCAAATCAACTGTCGCACAACTTGTACTCGTCAAGATTTACATTAGGCACTCCTGATTAACAATCCCAAACCTCTGCCGACACGCTTGCGATTTAGGACACAACTATACTGATCCAACAAGGGATTTCCACAATCGGGAGGCTGATTTAACGGGATTCAGGCAGTGGCGGCCCAGAGCTCATGCGCCATCTGCCGAAGCGCCAGGGCCTCCGCCCACCGGTCTGTCGAATCGTTGCCGTCTCTGCCCGTGATCGCATAAGGTTTGGGACCCAACTCACAGGTAAAGATCAGCTCGGCGTCATCGGCGGCGCGTGATCGCCAGTGGCGAAAACCATACTCCCACCACTGAAGGAAGAGATCGACCCAGGGCCGGTGGTGCGGAAAGGAAATCTCGATCTGCACCTGCTCGCATGAGGCAACCCGCCCGTGAAATGCGTGGGCGTTCTGCAGGATGCGTTGGATCAAAACGTGGTTTTCCTCATCGACCGGAAAGGCGAATTCGCGGCCGACAAGGAAATGCGACAGGTCTGCCAGCAGCGGCAGTTCGGGGCGCTGGTCGAGCAGATCCAGCGTAAAGAACAGGTCGGCGGTCATCCTGTCGCGATGTGTTTCGATGAACACCGGAATGCCGGCATCTCTGGCGAGCCGCATCCAGCCATCGAGAAGCGGCAGGCAGGCGTCGATGCGGCGCGGGCGGATATCGGGTTGCAGGTTGAGGTGGCTGACCGGGAACTCGGCCGCCAGCTCCAGCGGCAGACGCAGATCCTCGACGCATCTGGGGAAGCAGACCCCTTCGATCTTCAGTCCGGTGCCCCGGATGGCCTCGCTGAGGGCAACGACCTCTCGGCGGTTGGTGTAGTGCGCGCTGATGCCGTCGAAGCCCGCCTCTGAGATCATCGCGATATTCTCGTCGAGTGTGCGCTCGACCCCATCCGTATGCCGGTGTTCCATGGCCCAGAGCGACTGGAAGATCAGCAGCTTCTGCATCATGCGGCCCGCGCGCTCTTCAGAAGCGTTTTGAGGTTTATGCCGGGGTCGGCCAGTTCAGCGGGGCTGGGGCTGACGGCTGCGGCGATCAGCATCTCGGCAAGCTTGATATCCTTGGCGAGGCTATTGCCGATGCCGAGGCCCGCCGCAGCCACCAGACGCCCATCGTCCAGATAGAATTCAAGCTCGCCGCCGGCGGCTGGACGCAGAACGATCCGATGGGCGGGCTGCGGCAGCCCCGCCACCTGCAGGCCGAGATCATACTGGTCGGACCAGAACCAGGGGAGGGCGGCAAACATCTCGGCCGCGCCGGCCATGTTCCGCGCGGCGGTCTCGGCCTGCGTCCTGGCGTTCCGCCAGCTTTCAAAGCGAACATGTCCGCCGCCGGGTCGGGCGACCGCCGCGCAATCGCCGGCGGCGAAGATGTTGGCTGCGCTGGTGCGAAGACAGGCGTCCGTCAGAATGCCGTTGCCCGTCGCCAGTCCCGCGGCTTCCGCCAAGGCGATCTCGGGCAGGACGCCGATGGCGCTGACGACGAGATCGGCTCGCACCACGCTGCCATCGGTCAGGGTGACGCCGTCGTCGCTGATCGCCGCAACGCCGCGATCGAGGTGAAAGCGCACACCTTCCGCAGCATGTCTGGCGTGCAGCTTTTCGGCAAAGCGGGCGGGGACGGCGCGGCCTAAAGGTTTCGGCGCGGCTTCGATCACATCGACCGCAACGTCCTTTCCGCGCAGGACCGCTGCAAGTTCCATCCCGATCAGCCCGGCGCCGATGATCGCCACGCTCCGGCCCGGCGCAACACGGGAAAAGATCGCTTCGGCGTCGGCGTGGGTCCGGAAGTCGTGTGCTCCCGCTGCACCGGGGCATGTCAGCCGTCTCGGCCGCGCGCCGGTCGCCAGAAGCAGCTTTTCGTAGCGCAGCAGCCGGCTGTCGCTCAAGCGCACCCTTCCAGCACCGGCATCCAGCTCGGTGGCCGACAGGCCCTTGAGATAGGCAATGCCGGCCGTCTCCAGCGCTTCTGCCGCGCAGATCAGCTTCATCTGCACCGCATCGTCCACGGCCTTCGATAGCGGAGGCCGTTCATAGGGCAGATGAGGCTCGGCTCCGACCAGCGTCACAGGCCGGGAATAACCCGCCTGGCGCAGGGCAAAGGCTGCCCGGGTGCCGGCTTCGCCCGCACCGATGATGACGATACCGTCCATGTGTTCTCCGTGGAAAGAGCGTCCGGCGCTCGTGAGGACAGAAAAAGGGCCTAAAGCGCTGCGGACTTCCGGGCGACAGGCTTTAACCGAGGGCCACGCGAACCTCTCCGTCGACCACTTCGGCCTTGTAGGTTTTCAGGTTCTCGCAGGCCGGGAGTCGCAATGCCTCGCCGGTGCGATAGTCGAAGGCGCCCGAATGTTTCGGGCATTCCACCTCGAAATCCATGACCAATCCGTCGGCGAGGTGGATCGCCTCGTGGGTGCAGAGGCCGGCGGTGCAGTAGACGCTGTCATCCGGGCCACGGTAGATCGCGTAGCTGCGTCCGCCATGGTCGAAGCGGATGGCCCCTTCCTGTTCGATGTCGTCGAGTTTGCCAGCGGAAACCCAGGTCATTCGGCCGCCCCTCCGACTTCCAGGCGGGCCTTGCGGGCCGCAAGTTTTTCCTTCCGCCTGCGGTAGCGTTCCTGCATCTGCGCTTCGCCGTCGGGCGAGCCGTCGTGCCAGGTGCCGAACCATTTATCGAGCGGGATCAGCGCGTCGCCGTAATTGACCTCGAAATATTTGTGGTGGAGGTAATGCGCATAGGCATGGCTATCGACCAGTTTCTCCTTGCCGATCTCGACCTTGTCGAAGCCGACATGGCCGGGAATTGCCCCGAAGCCCGCATAATGCAGCTGGTAGAGCATGATGATCGGGTTGGAGGGCAGGAGCAGGTGGTAGAAGGCCGTTGCGAAATAGAGCAGATGCTCGACCGGATGCATCGACAGCGACGACCAGGGCGAGGGGTTCACCGAATTGTGGTGGACGGAGTGCACCCATTTGTAGAGGAGAGGCGTGTGGATCAGTCGGTGGATGCAGAAAAAGTGGAATTCGTGAATGATCGGCGCCACGAGCGCGACGAGCGCCACCGTCCAGGGATTTTCCGTGAAACTCAGCCACGGCGCATAGCCATTGGCATAGGCCCAGAGCATGGCGACCTCGACGGCGGTCCAGATAGTCACGCCTGACAGGAAGGTGCGCAGGATGTTGTCGAGGTTCTGGCTTTCGAACCAGAAGGCCTTGCTCTTGGTGTCGGCCGGGAACTTGCCATTGTACTTGAAGCGGTTTTCCTGCCGCTTCAACACGTAGAGCTGCAGTTCGAAGGCGCCGTAGAACAACAAGACCGCGATGGCGTTTACCGCACAGAGCCAGGCGATCCAGCCAAGGCTGAGCGTTTGCATCGTCTCGACCGGCGGAATGATCCAGGCCCAGTAGGCGAGCGCAGAAAGCGCAAAAATCAGGTTCCAGGGAAGGAAATAATGCGGCAGCCATTTCAGCACCGCCCGCAGCCGCGGCGGGAAGGCAAACAGCGGCGCGGTCTCGGCCGGCTGGTCCGGCGCCCAGTCGCCGCGCTTGTTGCGCTTGCCGAATTTCAGGTCATCCATTGGCATCTCCTCCGGACGCCGGATGTTTCCGCGCCCGCCTGCATCTCTCTGGTGCCGCGAGACTAACAGGGGTGCCGGAGAATGCCGAAGCCTTCCTTGATCTGATTAGATCAAAGCGCTTCCTTGGTGATGGTAATGAAACGGATCGGTGCCTGGTCCGGTTTGATATCGGTCAAGCCGATTCTGTTCAGAACGAGATCCAGCGCCCGGCGCGCCTGGGCCTCCGGCGCCTGGTCCAGCACCACATCCATGACGCCGTCCTGCAGTGCCGTCCGCGTGTAATCGGTCAGTTCGTGCCCGACAAAAAATACCTCGCGGCCGCGCGGATGCCGGCGCAGCACCTCGATCAGCGCGGCGTTGGCGCCGCCGGCATTGTAGAGCCCGGCGAGGTCGGGATAGACCTCCAGCGCCGACCGCAGGAGATCGGCGCTGAGGCGCTCCTCATCACCGCCAAATCCCAGCCATCCGAAACTGGAGGCGCTGGGATAGTCCCGAAAATAGGCTGAAAAGCCGCGGATCCGATCGCGATGCACCTGATAGATCGGATGGCAGATCGCAACGACAGGCCCGGTCCGTGGAGCCATGCGGCTGATGTAGAGCGCGGCCGTCCGGCCGGCGGCGACATTGTCGATGCCGACGAATTCGCCGACGCGCTCGGAAGCGCGGGTGACGACGTGGACGACCGGCAGACCTTGCGCATTGACCTTCTCCACCGCGGCACTGATCGCCGGGCTGCTCGGCACCGCAAGGATCAGCCCGGCCCGGGAAAGGTCGGTCGACAGTATGCGTCGTGCGATCCCCTCGGCGTTCATCTCGTCGGTGAAGCTGCGATGCACGACGACCAAGGGATCGAGGGTGGCGGCAATTCTCTCGAAAGCATGCGAAAGCCGACGGTAGAAGCTCGTCTCCGGGCGAACCATCAGCACTTCTATCCGCAGCAGGCCGCGGTGGGTTTCGGGAAGCTTGCGCGGGTAATCCAGGCGACGTGCGGCGGATATGACCTTCTCGACCAATTCCGGGCGAACACCCCCACGCCCGTTCAGCACCCGCTCGACCGTTGCTGTTCCCACGCCGGCATGGCGGGCGATGTCCCGGTAATTCGGCTTGCTCACTTTCCAGGTCCCTCGAATGGACTTATGCGACGTCGTTTCTTCTTCATACACCTTAGCCTCAAATCTCACAGAGGCTTACGCACGCCAATTCCCGCAAACGGAGAGCTTGTGTCGCGGGGGCGGTCGATCTATGTTTTCCCGCGTTTAGCATGAGATTGCAGGCAGTATTTCACCGTAAATCCGGATGCGGATGGTTTTGTCCGCCGACCGGCTGAAGGAGCTGAGCAATGAAAATACTCATGATTCTGACATCGCATGATCAATTGGGAAACACCGGCAGGAAAACGGGATTCTGGCTCGAGGAGTTGGCGGCCCCGTACTTCGTTTTCCGTGACGCCGGGGTCGGCATCACACTCGCCTCGCCAAAGGGCGGCCAGCCGCCGCTCGATCCGAAGAGCAACGAGCCGGCCTTCCAGACGGAACAGACGCGGCGGTTCGAACAAGATGCAGCCGCAACGGCGGCGCTCGCCAACACTTTGAAGCTGTCCGACATCAACCAAGCCGACTATGACAGCGTGTTCTTTCCCGGCGGCCATGGACCGCTCTGGGACCTGACGAACGACCGTTATGCGCTGGCGCTCATCGAGGATATGCTTTCGGCGGGAAAACCCGTGGCGCTCGTCTGCCACGCGCCTGGAATTCTCACCAATGTGAAGGCACCCGACCGCAAGCCCATCGCGGCGGGCCGGGCGGTGACGGGTTTCACCGATTCCGAAGAAGAGGCCATGCACCTCGTCGAAGTTGTTCCCTATCTGCTCGAGGACGTGCTGAAAGAACAGGGCGCAAAGTTTTCGAAGACCGCGGATTGGGGCGTGCATGTCGTCCAGGATGGCCTGCTCATCACCGGCCAGAACCCGGCCTCCTCAAGCCAGGCAGCTAAAACGCTGCTCATTGCCTTGCAAAGGCAGGGCGCGGCCTAGCCGCTAGGAATTCGGCGTTTCGGCCCCTGGGGACCACCGCGGCCCAGAGGAGGCGGAATCGCAAGACGTTCGGACTCGGGATGTGGGACACCTGATATGACTAGCAAATATACGGGACAGTGCGCCTGCGGCGCGGTAAAATTTGCATTCAACATCGACCCGAACTTTATCGCCAACTGCCATTGCCTGGATTGCAAAAAGGCGTCGGGTGGCGAGGCGGCGACATTCTTCGCCGTACCGCAGGATGATTTTGCCTTGGTCGCCGGCCGCCCGAGAGCGTTTCATTACATCGCCGCTTCCGGCAAAGGGCTGGACCGCAACTTCTGCCCGGATTGCGGCGCCAGATTGTTCAGCAGCAACCTGGAAAGCTTTCCCGGCCTTGTCTTCGTGACGCTCGGCAGCCTTGACCGGCCCGAACTGATCGAGCCGGCGGTCGAAATGTTCACTAGGCGCCGGCTGAAATGGGCACGCCCGCTCGATCTCCCGCAATTCGACGGCATGCCCGGCTGAGCCGCTCGCCGGGACACACCGACTTAGCCGCGCCGGCAATTTTTCTTGAAGAAAAGTTCGATCCGGTGTCGGATCGGGCAAACCACACCCGTCCTAGGTTCGTCCATTCCATCCATTCAAAAGGATCACGAACATGCCGAACACCATACGCCTGCACCGCGTTTTCGCGACCAGCCCGGAGAAGGTCTACCGCGCATTCATCGAGGCGGACGCGCTTGCCAAATGGCTGCCGCCGAACGGTTTCCTCTGCACCGTGCATCATCTGGAGCCGGCCGTCGGCGGCACCTTCAAAATGTCGTTCCGCAATTTTACGACCGGCAACAGCCATGCCTTCGGCGGCGAATTTCTCGAACTCGTCCCCGGCGAACGCGTCCGCTACACCGACAAGTTCGACGACCCCAACCTGCCCGGCGAAATGGAGGTCACTGTGACGCTGAAGAAGGTCTCGGTCGGCACCGAGGTGGAGATCACCCAGGCAGGCGTGCCCGATGTTATCCCGCCCGAGGCTTGCTATCTCGGCTGGCAGGAGTCGCTGAAAAACCTCGCTCGGGTGGTCGAACCGAATATCAACGAATAAGCTGCACCAGGTTGAAGCACAGACCCGCGCAGTCGGTTGCTGGGTCCGCTCATCGCTCGGCCCTCTGCTTCCGCCCGTCATTCCGCTAATATTCTCGGAATGGGGGCGGAGAGTTGAGCGTTCCCCAGGGTGGCTGGGGGCGGCCCGACGGCGATCGATCGGTTGTTAAGCTAATCCGCGCTCTGATCGACCGTCTCGCGTGCGACAAGCAGCGAAGATAGCCAGAGGGAATACGCCGGGGCAATTACCGAGGCGTTCTGAACTGGAACGGTGGCGGTTGCGCCATCATTTTCGGCTTCGCCGGACATTTGCAGCCCCTAGTTTGGCTTCGTTGTAGAAAGCCGTTCCGGAACAACCAGTTTCTGACATCCCGATGAAGTGATCGGCGCGCCGTCGTTGCACCTGCGGCGTCGGCCTCCGCGATTACCGCCGCCCAATCAGCGGCACTGTACCGAAGGGGAGGCCGGCGATCCGGTCTGGATCGCCGCCGGTGGCTAGCGCTGCGCTGACAAGAGCCTCTCTCGTAGCAAATTCGGAGAGAAATTTACTATTTCAAGAAAATCATCTTCCATTTCAAAGTATATATGTTAACACTTTATTAGGAGTGGGGAGTATTCCGGTTGTGATTTAAGAAAATTGGGCGTTGTTGTCGGCAATACCGGCGCGGCGGCGCGTTATATCATGTCCTGTCGGTCTGATTGATCTTGAGTCGATACCTGGTTACTTGTTTTGAGTTATGGGGGTATTTTTATGGGTACGCAGAGCACCGGCGGTGGCAGCACGACTTCTTTCAGCAATACGCCGCAGGCGAATAATGACTCTTACATCTGGACGGAAGACCAGCTGCTCAGTCTCCAGCTCTACAATGCGGCCACCAAAACCATAACCCTTGACGTGATGTCGAATGATCTTGGCGGGAACGCCAAATCGCTCTTCTCCGTCGACGACGGAGATGGCAATCCCATTACGGCCGACTATGAGCTTCTTGCGAAAGACGTCGGAGCGAATGGGGCATCTGCCTGGGAGAAGAGCCTGCTCGGCAATTGGGTCAGGATCAACAATGGAAAGATCGAATACCGTCTGAGCGATGGAAGCGGTATCGCGGGCTCTGGCGCGGATATCAACACGCTGAATGCCGGTGAACTCCTCAAAGATAGTTTTGTCTACGCGATACGACTTGGCAATGGCACGCTGAGCGAGGCAAATGTCTCGATCTCGCTCACCGGCGCCAACGATGCGGCTTCGATCGTCGTCGATGCGACGGTGACCGACGACCGGGCGACGGTCGAGGCGGGTGCGGCCGGCAGCGGCGATCCGAATGCCTCCGGCAAGCTGACGGTCA
>Ga0123341_1000073_pt1 | contig 42109 bp, 37 predicted proteins | sample Turbeapinknodule_FD_89959 | JGI IMG/M metagenome (GOLD analysis project Ga0123341, IMG submission 89959) | Root nodule microbial communities of legume samples collected from Mexico - Turtle bean Mexico pink nodule | ecosystem: Host-associated > Plants > Roots > Nodule | place: Mexico: Nepantla...
GCAGGGTTACATGGGCTTCATGCTGCTGTGGCTGGCCAAGCATCCGGAACTCATCGACCCGATGAACGACGCCAAGCGCGCCAGCTTCAACCCGATGAGCATTCCGTTCGTCGACAACGGCCTGTCGATCGTCACGGCTGACAATGCCGACGACTTCTACTGGGACAAATACCTGAAGCGGCGGGGCACCAAAGGCATCGAGGAATAGACCTTTGTGCCGGCTGTCCGGGGCAGGAAACTCCGGACAGTCACCGCGAGGGTGAGGAGGAGACGATGATGGCGGCGGTGCCGGTTCTGGAAATCCGAAATGTCAGCAAGCACTTCGGTGCGGTGAAGGCGTTGACGGATGTGAGCTTCAGCTTGGAAAAAGGCGAGGTTCATGCGCTTTGCGGTGAAAACGGCGCGGGCAAATCGACGCTGATGAATATCATTGCCGGCGTGCTGCAGCCGACCGAGGGGGACGTTCTCGTCGATGGCGCGCCGGTAAAAGTGACGTCGCCGGCCGTGGCGCAATCGCTCGGGCTTGGCCTCGTGCATCAGGAAATCGCGCTCTGCCCCGATGCGACCGTGGCCGAAAACATGTTCATGGCCGCCACCAACCGCCGCCGCTCGCCTTTCATGAATTATGGCAGGCTGGAGCGGGACGCGCAGCTCGTGATGAACCGCCTGGCGCCGATCGACGTCCGCCGCAAAGTCGGCGACCTGTCGATTTCCAACCAGCAGCTCGTCGAGATCGCCAAGGCGCTGACGCTCGATTGCCGGGTGCTGATCTTCGACGAGCCGACGGCCGCGCTGACGGAATCGGAAACGCAGGTGCTGTTCGGCATCATCCGCGACCTCAAGGCGCAGGGTATTTCGATCATCTATATCAGTCACCGAATGGCCGAAATCTTCAGCCTGTGCGACCGGGTCACCGTGTTTCGCGATGGCCGCTATGTCTCGACGGAGAAGGTGGCGGATTTGACGCCGGATGATGTGGTGCGCCGCATGGTCGGACGCGAGATCACCCAGCTTTACCCGGAAAAGCAGGCGCCGGCGGAGCGGACTGGCGAGACCATTCTGAGCGTCCTCCATCTCGGCGACGGCAGCCGCTTCACCGATGTGAGCTTCGACCTGCGCAAGGGCGAAATACTTGGCGTCGGCGGGCTGATCGGTTCCGGCCGCACCGAGATCGCCGAAGGTATCTGCGGATTGCGGCCGGTGCTCGCCGGCGAGGTGCAACTGCGTGGACAGCGGCTGCGGACGCGCTCCTATGCGCAGGCCGCGCAGGCAGGCCTCGTCTATCTCTCCGAAGACCGCAAGGGCTCCGGCATATTCCTCGATCTTTCCATCGCCCAGAACATTGCGGTTCTTGATTTGAAATCGCTGACCGGACCGCTGGGACTGCTGAATTCCAAGGCCGAGGCGGATCGCGCCCGCGACCTGGTCCGGCGGCTCGGCGTGCGCATGGGCGGCATCGACATGCCGGTCTCGTCGCTGTCGGGCGGAAACCAGCAGAAGGTGGCGATTGCCAAGCAGCTGGCGGTCAATCCCAAGGTCATCCTGATGGACGAGCCGACCCGCGGCATCGATGTCGGCGCCAAATCGGAAATCCACCGGCTGCTGCGCGATCTCGCGCGCTCCGGCATCGGCATCGTCGTCATCTCGTCGGAACTGCCGGAGCTTCTCGGTCTATGCGACCGGGTCCTGGTCATCCATGAGGGCAGGGTGGCAGGCGAGGTCGAGGGCGAGACTATGACTGAGGAAGCGATCATGCGGCTCGCGTCGGGGATTGGCGGTCACGCAAGGGCATCCGAGCATGCCGCATAGAGAAAACGCAGGGGCAGGAGACAAGGTCATGGCGGACGCTACGTTGGTAGGGGCACATCAGGCACGCACGCCCGGCTGGAAACGGCTGGGGACGATGCGCGAGGCGGGACTGATCGCAATCATCCTGGCGCTCTGCATCGTCATGAGTTTTGCCTCGCCGCACTTTCTGACGCTCGGCAACTTCCGGGCGATGCTGATGTCGTTCTCGGTAGAGGGGATCGTCGTCGTCGGCATGACCATCCTGTTGATCGTCGGCGGCATCGATCTATCGGTTGGCTCGGTCGTTTGCTTCTCGATGGTGCTGTCGGGCTCGCTGTTCCTGCTGGGGCTCGATCCCTGGAGCGCATCCCTGATCGGGATCATCGCCAGCGGCCTGATCGGCTGCGTCATGGGCTTCTTCGTCACGGTCGTCGGGCTCAACCACTTCATCACCTCGCTTGCGGCGATGGTGATTGTGCGCGGCATCTGCCTGATCATCACCAAGGGAACGCCACTGTCGCTGTTCGCCTTGCCGCCCTCGTTCAAGGCGGTCGGGCAGGGCACGCTCTCCGGCGTCCCCTATGTGATCCTGATCTTCGTTGCCGTTGTCGTGCTGTTCGATTTCCTGCTGCGCCGGGCAACCGCTTTCCGCAAGGTGTTCTACACCGGCAGCAACGAGAAGGCGGCGCTCTATTCCGGCATCAAGACCAATCAGGTGAAGTTCTGGGTGACGGTGCTCTGCGCCACGCTGTCCGGTGTTGCGGGCGTGATCTACATGTCCCGCTTCGGCGCCGCGACCCCAACCTTCGGCGTCGGCATGGAGCTCAACATCATCGCCGCCGCGGTGATTGGGGGTGCGTCGCTGAACGGCGGTTCCGGTACGATCCTCGGGGCAATTCTCGGTATTGCCCTGCTCTCGGTCGTCACGAGCTCGTTGATCTTGCTCGACGTGTCCGTCTATTGGCAAGACATGATCAAAGGCTGCATTCTGCTGGCTGCCGTCTCGATCGACCATTTCCTGCACAAGCGGAAGGCTGCCTGATATGCCGATAGCCAAACTGAAACCCGCAAACGCGCCGCGTGAGGAAATCGTCATCGCCCGGCAGATGCACCAGGCTCTGGTCCTGCATTTCCTCGAGGGGCTGACACAGGCGCAGATCGCCGATCAGCTCGGCATCTCGCATGCCACCGTCAACCGCTTGATCAAGCGCGGGCGCCAGCTTGGCCTGGTCGAGATCAAGATCAAGTCGCCGGTCGAGCCGTTGGTCGATATGGAGGAACAGCTGCGCGCGCTTGGCGGCATCGGCCGCGCCGTGGTGGTGCCGACGGTGTCCGACAATCCGCAGACGGCGCTGCAAGCCGTCGGCGAAGCCGCCGCGCGCTTGCTGCTGGAAGAGATCGTCGACGGCGATACGATCTGCATCACCGGCGGCAAAGGGGTGAGCGCCGTCGTCGCCGGTCTGCAGCCGCCGCGTCGTTTTGATGTCGAGGTCATTCCGGCAACCGGCTGCGTGCAGGGCAAGCACTATACCGACGTCAACCACGTCTCGACCTTGATGGCCGACCGGCTTGGCGGGCGTTCCTACCAGATCCACGCACCGCTGTTTGCCGACGATGCCGAGCAGCGGGCGATGCTGATCAACATGCGCTCCGTCGCAGACGTTTTCAAACGGGCGCGCGAGGCGAAGGTGGCGGTGGTCGGCATCGGTTCGATCCTGTCGGACGACTCCAGCTATTACGATCTGCATCCCTCCTCAAGCACCGACCGGGCCGCGATCGAGCGGTCCGGCGCCTCCTGCGAATTGCTGGCGCATCTGCTCGATGATCATGGGCGGGTCTGCGACTATAGCCTCAACCGTTCGCTGGTATCGTTGACGCTGCCGGAATTCGCCTCGATCCCCACGAAGATCGGTGTCGCGAGCGGGCCGAACAAGGCGGGCCCGATCCTCAGCGTTCTCCGTGGCAATCACCTGGATACGCTGGTGACCGATGAGGCGACGGGTGCGCGGGTGCTGGCACTGGCGAATGGCGAAGGAAAATGGGCATGAGCGCACAACAATTGACACGCGAGATCGGCAAATCCGGCGTCTCCGCCTCGGCGGTCGGACTGGGCACCTGGGCGATCGGCGGCTGGATGTGGGGTGGGACCGACGAATCGGAATCCATCGCCGCAATCCAGGCATCGCTCGATGCCGGCGTGACGCTGATCGACACGGCGCCAGCCTATGGGCTTGGACGTTCCGAGGAAATCGTCGGCAAGGCCTTGACCGGTCGCCGCGACAAGGCCGTCATCGCCACCAAATGCGGCCTTGTCTGGCATACGCAGAAGGGCCGGCATTTCTTCGACCAGGACGGCAAGCCGGTCCACCGCTATCTCGGCCGCGACGCGATTCTGCATGAGGTCGAGGAAAGCCTGCGGCGGCTCGGAACCGACTATATCGATCTTTACATCACCCATTGGCAGGACCCGACGACATCGATCGACGAAACCATGCGGGCGCTGGAAGATCTGCGAACAGCGGGCAAGATCCGCGCGATCGGCGCGAGCAATCTCAGCCGCGACGACCTCAATACCTATATCGCGGCCGGTGGCCTCGATGCGATCCAGGAGCGGTTCAGCATGATCGACCGCGAGATCGAGGCGGAGCTTCTGCCACTGACGCAGACGAACGGCATAGCGACGCTGAGCTATTCGTCGCTGGCGCTGGGGTTGCTGTCCGGCACCATCGGCCCGGATCGGGTGTTCTCAGGCGACGACCAGCGCAAGGACAACCCGCGCTTTTCGGTCGCCAACCGCCGGAATGCAATGGCGCTGGCCGACGCCATCCGGCCGGTCGCCGAAAAACACGGTGCCAGCATCGCCCAGACGGTGATTGCCTGGACGCTGGCACAGCCCGGCGTGACCTTCGCACTCTGCGGCGCGCGCAATCCGGCACAGGCGATCGACAATGCGCGGGCGGGGACCATCCGGCTGGATGCGGCCGATCGTGCGACCATCGATGCGGCCATAGCGGCGAAACTGACTGACATGAAGTAACGGATCGCCATCATGAAACGTGAAGAGATATTGGACGGGCTTCGCCGGAGCCCGAAGGTGGACGTGTGTATCATTGGCGGCGGCATCAACGGCATCAGCGTCTTTCGGGAGCTGGCGCTGCAGGGGTTGGACGTGCTGCTCGTCGAAAAGCACGACTATTGCTCCGGCGCCAGTTCGGCGCTGTCGCGCATGGTGCATGGCGGCCTTCGCTATCTTGAAAACGGCGAATTCAAGCTGGTGCAGGAATCGCTGGTCGAGCGCGACCGCCTGCTGCGCAACGCGCCGCATTACGTCGCGCCGCTGCCGACGACGGTGCCGGTGTTCGATATCTTTTCCGGCCTCGGCAATGGCATCGTTCGCTTCCTCGGCCTCAGCCGCCGCCCGAACCGCCGCGGCGCCGTCGCGATCAAGGCCGGCCTCAGCATCTATGATTTCCTGACGCGCAAACGGGCACTGATGCCGCGCCACCAGTTTCGCGGCCGGCGCAGGACGCTTGCTAAATGGCCGGCGCTCAATCCCGAGATCAAGAGTTCCGCCACCTATTTCGACGCCTGGGTCAGCCATCCCGAGCGGCTGGGCATCGAGCTTCTGCAGGATGGTCTTTCCGCCGAGTCTGGCGCGATGGCGCTGAACTATGCCGAACTGCGGCGGATGGAGAATGGGCGGTATTGCGTCGAGGACCGGATAGGCGGCGCAGCCGTTGCCGTCGAACCGGCGCTGATCATCAACGCCACCGGCGGCTGGATCGACGTCGCCAATCAAACCCTATTTTCGCCAGAAGCGCGGCCGGAACCGCTGATCGGCGGCACCAAGGGTTCGCATCTGATCATCGACAATGCGGCGCTGCGCGACGCGCTTGCCGATCACATGATCTATTACGAGAACGAGGACGGGCGGATTTGTATCCTGTTTCCCTACCTTGGCAAGGTTCTCGTCGGTTCTACCGATATCCGCGTCGACGATCCGGAAACGGTGCGCTGTGAGGCGGACGAGCGGGATTATATCCTGCAATCGCTCGCCTTCGTGCTGCCTGATATTGCCATCCGGCCGGAGCAGATCGTTTTCCAGTTTTCCGGCGTGCGGCCGCTTCCGGCCAGCGCCGACAGTTTTACGGGACGCATCCCGCGCGATCATTTCTGCACCATGCTGGAGCCGTCCGAGGGCGGGCCGCCGGTGCTCTGCATGATCGGCGGCAAGTGGACGACATTCCGGTCCTTCGGGGAGCTGGCCGCCGACATGGCGCTGGAAAGGCTCGGCAGAGGGCGCCGCGTTGCGACCACCGATCGGCCGATCGGCGGCGGGCGGGCATTTCCCGCCGACATGCCCGCCTGGCTAACGCAGGTGGCGGCCGGCAAAGGTCTTTGCGGCGGACGCATGGCCGAGCTGTTTGCCCGGTACGGCACGGATGCCGAGGCGATTGCCGGTTTCATCGCGGCAGGCGCCGATGTAGCCCTGCCGCACGCCGGCTACTCGGTGCGCGAATTGCAGTTGCTGATCCGCGATGAAGCGGTGGAACATCTCGACGACCTGCTTTTGCGGCGCACCACGCTTGCCGTTTCGGGGGAGCTTTCACTCGATATGACGGATGCCACACTCGACCTGCTGGCGCAGGAAAAGCGCTGGACGCCGGGCCGTCGCGCCAGTGAACGCGAGCGTTTTCTCACCCTTCTCAACGAACGCCACGGCGTCGACGAAGACATGCTTTCCGCCAGGAACGAAACAAGGAGCACAGAATGCGACTCAACAGCAAAGTCCGGATGAACCGGCTGTTCGGCCACGGCCGCTGCCTCGACGTGGCGATCGATCACGGCGTCTGCAACGAGCCATCCTTCCTCAATGGGCTGGAGGATATCCAGGCGGTGGTCAAGGCGCTGATCTCTGCCGGGCCGGATGCGATCCAGATGAATTACGGCCAGGCGGACCTGCTGCAGGATGTGCCGGGCAGGGACAAACCGGCGCTGGTCATGCGCATCGACATGGGCAATCCCTATAACCGCATCCGCCACCGCGACATGTGGGCGGTGCTGCAGAACGAAGCCGAGCCGCTGATCGGCGCGCTTGAGATGGATGCGGCCTGCGTCGTCATCAACCTGTTCATGCTGCCGGACGAGCCGGACCTGTTCCGCCAGTGCGTTGAGAATATTTCCCGCGTGCGGGCCTATTGCGACAAGTACGGCATGCCGCTGATGATCGAGCCGCTGGTGATGCAGCCGGTCGAAAAGGGCGGCTACATGGTCGATGGCGATGCCGACAAGATCGTCACGTTGACGCGGCTCGCCCGCGAGATGGGCGCCGATATCGTCAAGGCGGATCCGACCACCAATGCCGAAGATTTCCACAGGGTGGTGGAAGCAGCCCGGTGCCCGGTTCTCGTCCGCGGCGGCGGCAAGGAAGATCTTCGTGCCGTCTTCGACAAATCCGCTGCCTTGATGCGACAGGGCGCCATGGGCATGGTCTATGGGCGCAACATCTATCAGCACGCCAATCCGAGTGCGGTGGTGCGCGGGCTGATGGCAATCGTGCACGAGAATGCGAGCGGCGAAGAGGCCTTTGCGCTCTATCAGCAGGGCTGAGTTGCGATTTCGAGCCTTGGGAGGGGTTCTGCATGGGAGACTATCTTTTGGGGCTCGACGCCGGAAATACCGTCATCAAGGCGGTCATCTTCGACCGGCACGGCAACGAGATCGCGGCTGCCTCCGAGGAGGGGCACAGCCGCATGCCAAGCCCTGGGCATGTCGAGCGGGGGCTGGACGAACTCTGGACGAATGCGGGGCAGGTCATCCTCGCCTGCATCGAAAAGGCAAGGATCCGGCCGGAGGAAATCGCCGCGATCGGTTGCGCTGGGCACGGCAATGGTCTCTATGCGCTTGATCGCGACGGCGCTCCGCTGCTCGCCATCCAGTCGCTCGACACGCGGGCGGCCGGGCTGGTCGATGAATGGCGAGAAGCCGGCGTTGGTGACCGCACCTATCCGATCGCCCGCCAGCGCCCGTGGCCATCCCAAACGCCGACCTTGCTTGCCTGGCTGAAGCGTCACCGGCCGGAACTGTTCAACCGCATCGGTACGGTGTTCTTCTCCAAGGATTTCATCGTCAACCGCCTGACCGGCCGCCGTGTCAGCGAGGTGTCCGACATGTCGGGGGCCGGTCTGCTCGATCTTGCCGCGCGCCGCTACGACAAGGCGCTGATGGAGGCCTATGGACTGGGTGATTGCATGGACCACTTGCCGCCGCTCATCGAAAGCGCCGACATTGCCGGTGCGGTAACGCAAGAGGTGGCGACGCAAACCGGGCTCGCCGCCGGTACGCCTGTGGTCGGCGGACTGTTCGACGTCGTTGCTTCGGCGCTCGGCTCTGGCGTTTCGCGCACCGGCAGCGCCTCGATCATTGCCGGCACCTGGAGTATCAACCAGGTCGTCATCGACGGCCCCGACCTCGCCGGACCGGTCTTCATGTCCTCGACCTTCGATCGCACCCGCTACATGGCGATGGAGAACAGCGCCACCTCGGCTGCCAATCTCGAATGGCTGGTGCGGGAGTTCTTCGAACGTGAACATGTGGAAGGCGCTTCGCCCTTCAATGCCTGCTGCGCGTTGGCCGGGGCGATCAAACCCGCGGCAGACGACCCACTCTACCATCCGTATCTCTACGGCGCCCAGCAGGACGGCCACGCACGTGCCGGCTTCTACGGCATTGCCGGCTGGCACACCAAGGGGCATCTGGTTCGCGCGCTTCTCGAAGGCGTCGCCTTCGGTCATCGCCAGCACATCGAGACGATCCGAAAGGCCGGCGCGGTGTTCAACGAGGCCGTGCTCTCCGGCGGCGGCTCGCGCAGCCTGATCTGGCCGCAGATCTTTGCCGATGTGCTCGGCCTTCCCGTCACTGTCGCCCGCTCGCGCGAAACCGGTGCCCTCGGAGCGGCGATTGCGGCCGGAACCGGCGTCGGCGTCTTCGCGGACTTCGACGCTGGTGCTGCGGCCATGGTCCGGACCGAGCGGCATTATCGCCCGGATGTCTCGCTTGAGGCGCATTACGCGCGGCGCTACGCTCTCTATCAGGATATCGCCGAAGCGATGGCACCGCTCTGGCGGCGTTTGACGGCGGTCCCGCCGGTGGCGGCGGGGGCGTGAATATGCGTGTGGATGATGCAGCCATTGATGCGGGAAGCTATGACTTCATCATCGTCGGCGCGGGATCGGCGGGATGCGTTCTGGCCAACCGGCTGTCGGCCGATCCGAAAACCCGCGTCCTGCTGCTCGAGGCGGGCGGCAGCGACCGCTATCATTGGGTGCATGTGCCGATCGGCTATCTCTACTGCATGGGCAATCCCCGCACCGATTGGATGATGAGGACGGCGGCGGAAGCCGGATTGAACGGCCGGTCACTGCCCTATCCGCGTGGAAAAGTGCTGGGCGGCTGCTCGTCGATCAACGGCATGATTTACATGCGCGGCCAGGCGGCCGATTACGACGGCTGGCGGCAGGCAGGCAATTCGGGCTGGGGCTGGGACGACGTGCTGCCCTATTTCCTGAAGTCCGAAGACAATTATCGCGGCAAGTCGCGGATGCACGGGGCAGGCGGCGAATGGCGGGTGGAAAAGCAGCGGCTGTCCTGGCCGATCCTCGATGCCTTTCGCGATGCGGCCGAAGAACTCGGGATTTCGAAGACTGACGATTTCAACGATGGCGACAATGAAGGCTCGGGCTATTTCGAGGTCAACCAGCGCGGTGGCCTGCGTTGGAACACGACGAAGGCCTTTCTGCGCCCGGCGATGAAGCGGGCCAATCTGCGTGTGCTGACCGGCGCCGAAACCGAGCGGCTGGAATTCGACGGCAGAATGGTGACCGGCGTGCGGTTCCGGCTGAACGGGCAGAACCATCTGGCGCGCGCCGGTCGCGAGGTCATTCTATCTGCCGGTGCAATCAATTCGCCGAAAATCCTGGAATTGTCAGGAATCGGTCGGCCGGATGTGTTGTTCGCTGCGGGACTGGACGTCGTCCATGAACTTCCGGGTGTCGGCGAAAACCTGCAGGACCATCTGCAAATCCGGACGGTCTTCCGCATCGAGGGTGCAAAGACGCTGAACCAGCTCTATCACAACCTGTTCACCCGGGCGGGCATGGGGCTTGAATATATGCTGCACCGCTCAGGGCCGCTGTCCATGGCGCCGAGCCAGCTCGGCATCTTTGCCAGGAGCGATCCGGCTGTTGCGACCGCCGATCTCGAATATCACGTGCAGCCCTTGAGCACCGACCGGCTGGGCGAGCCGCTGCACAAATATCCCGCCGTTACCGTCTCCGTCTGCAATCTGCGGCCGGAAAGCCGAGGCACCGTGCATGTCGGTGGCCCGGACTTCTCCGTAGCGCCGGATATCCGCCCGAATTATCTTGCGACCGTCGGCGACCGGATCGTGGCGACGAAATCGATTCGGCATGCTCGTCGGCTCATGGAGGCTGGTGCCATCGCCAAATACCGGCCGCGAGAGATGCTGCCGGGCGCGGAATACCAAAGTGATGAGGATCTGATTCGCCGCGCCGGCGATATCGCCACAACGATCTTCCATCCGGTCGGCACCTGTAAGATGGGCAGCGACACGATGGCGGTTGTCGATCAGCAATTGCGAGTGCATGGGCTGGGCAAGCTGCGGGTCGTCGATGCGTCGATCATGCCAACGATCGTCTCGGGCAACACCAATTCGCCGGTGATCATGATTGCCGAAAAGGCGGCAGACATGATCGCCAAATGAGAAAATGCGGCTCCGAGATAATGCACAGTAACTCGTTCAATCCGCGAACAGTAGGGCATTTCTGAGCCGGTTTTGCGGCATCATGGGGCTCCGGAGGCATTTCTGCAATAATACCCGCCGGGAATTTGAGGTTTTTTGGATTTTCGTCGGCAACCGAGGACGAGGGTGGACTGGGTTACGGCAGCGGTACGTTTCATTTCAACGTTCAGGTTCCGATTGAGTGAAAACCAGCGACCGTTGGCAATGGCACCCAAATCGCCTTTGCCGTTGGGGTCCGTTCGATGGTCGATCGATTTTACGCAGCAGCATTAAAACATGGTAGCAGCGACGATGGCGCTCCGGGCTGCGGCCGAACCACGATGCCAACTTATACGGAGCGTTCATCCGCGATCCGGACGGTCACGAGATCGAGGCGGGAATGGCGGGTAACTTCATGCGCGGCGGGAACTATCCGCCGCGGGTTTTCAGACAAAGGACCGTGCTATTTGCCGCCCCACCGCTGCGGATAGCCGGGCAGGTCCTGGCAGCCGCAAAGACTGTAATGGAGTGCGGGCATACGCTCATCGATATAGCCGGCGAGCGTGTCCTGGGTAATCGCCGGTTGCGGCAGGTTCCATTCCGGGCCGGGGACCGATTTGCCGTCGAGAATATCCAGCGCAGCTATAATCGGTGTCCGCCACTGATAGGTCGGGTAGGATGGTCCGATAGCGACTAGCTTGTCCTTCTCCCACTTGCGCAGAAAATCCTGCTGGTCTTCGCCGCTGATGACCGGGTAGGGCAACCCCGCGTCTTCGAAGGCTTCTAGTGCAGCAGTCGCCGTGTCGCCCGCATCCATCCAGACGGCATCGATCTTTTCGCCGCGATTGATGTAATCCTCGACAACAGCCTTGGTCTTGGCGCGGTCGCTGCCGGTGAATTCGGAACCAATCACTTTGAGGCCCGCTTCATCGAAGATGGTCTTGGCTGCGGAGTAACGTGTTTCCAGAACATCCACACCAGGGACGATGCGTAGCGCCAGCACATTGGCACCCTTCTGCAACTTGCCGGCGATGAATTCGCCCGAAGTGATGCCGAAGCCATAACCGCCAACCGGGTGAATATAGGTTACCGGGCATTTTGTATTGACGCCACGGTCAAAGACGATAACGGGCAGCTTTTCACAAGCAGCTTCGACCGCAGGCGTGAGGGCCGCGGTCGTATTGGGAGAAACGATCAGCACATCGCATTTGCCGCCACTGACCAATGACTGGATGTCGGAAATCTGTTTATCGTCCTTGCCCTCGGCATCGAGGATAAGAAGCTCCTTGATCTTGTCCTTGTGCAGCTCGGCCTCGGCGGTAAAATTGTTCATGCCGACAACGCGCCACGGATTGAAGATCCCCGCATTGGAGAAGCAGATAGTATGGGTCCCGTCCTTCTTGTATTTCGCGGTGTCAGCCATTCCCTCGCCAAGATATTGAACCCATGGCTGGTCTTTTGGCCCTTGTGCGTCCATCGACAGCAGATCACGCTGACGCTTGAATTCGGCCGGATCGTTGAATTCCTGTCCGTGAGCGGCACTAGCGTAGGCCAGTGCCAGTATCCCGGCGACAATTGTTTTGCATCGCATTTTTCTGTTCTCCTCCTTGAACGCCGGCGAACCGGCCTATAGTTGCCGCCGGTACCGGCAAGCAATCAGTTGGCGCGGCGATGGCGCCAGACACTGGCTCCGACCGCCGCGATAAGAATAATGCCTTGTACGCTGTCGCGGAGCGCCTGCGGCAGACCGGCCAGGTTGAGAAGCGTGAACAGAGCAAAGAGGCTGAGAGCGCCGAAAACCGCTCCCCAGATCGTTCCCCTGCCGCCAAGCAGTTGCGCACCGCCGATGACGCAGGCCGCAATCGCCTGCAGTTCCATGCCCTTGCCCGCATTGATGGAAACGCCGGAAAATCCGCCTAGCAGAATGCCCGCACTCACGGCGGAAAGCGCGGAGATGACAAACGCGGAAATCCGTGTGACCTTGACGGGGACGCCTGCAAGTTCTGCTGCGCGCGGATTATCGCCGACAGCGAGCACTCTTTTGCCGTAGACAGTACCGTGCAGGCACCACCATCCTAGTCCCGTAAATGCCGCAAGGACAAGGACCGCGAGGGGCAGCGTGCCGGCAAGCGGAACGTCATGCAGGACGAGCCGTCCGAGGTCGCGGAAATTATCCGGCAAATCACCGCGTGGCGCACCGCCAGACCAGGCAAGCGCCAGGCCGTTGACAAGCAACATCGTACCGAGCGTCGCAATGATGGAAGGCACCTTCAAGAACGTGACGATCAGGCCGTTGGCAAGCCCGACACCCAGTCCCATTGCATAGAGCCCGCCGATAACGGCCCATGTCGCGTCGGGGTCGCCGTCTATGAGAATGGAGGCTGCCAGCACGACCAAGGTGACGACAGCGCCCATCGACAGATCGAAGCCGCCGGTGAGAATGACATGGAGCTGGCCGCAGGCGAGAATGGCGAGCGGTGCCGCGCGCCTCAGAAAGTTCATGAACAATCCGGCTTCGAGATAATTCGGCTGGATCAATGCAATCGCGCCGTAAAGGACCAGGAAAACAACCAGTGCTATGTTGATGCCGCGAAGGGTCAAACGCCGCTTGAGGGGAGTAGTCTGCTGAAGGATTGTCATGCCACATGTCCCTTGTTGCGTACCGCATAGATGGCCACCGCAACGATGATGATTGCGCCACGCAACACCTGCTTGAGAAAGGCATCGACACCGAACATGTTGAAACTGGCATCGAGGCTGGCAAACAGGAGCACGCCTGCTGCGGTACCGATGACGCCACCCTTGCCGCCGGCAAGAATCGTACCGCCGATGACGACGATTGCGATGGATTCCAGATCGTAGATACCGTCCCGGCCGATCCATGGTGTTCCTGATTGCAACCGCGCAGCGAGATAGAGCCCAGCAGTGCCGGCCAGAAGGCTGGCGATGATATGGGCCGACAGTATGAAACGTTCGGTGTGAAGGCCCGCTAGTCTCGCTCCTTCGGGATTGCCGCCAACTGCGTAAAGATTGGCGCCAAAGCGGGTCTTCGAAAGCAGGAACCATCCTGCGAGAGTCAGGGCGGTGAAGAGCAATACGGAATAAGGCGCGCCCAAAGCACCGCTATAGGCAAAGGCCTGAAACTGCGGCGCAACAGCACCGGAAAGAAAGGTAAAGCTGGCAGACAACACGCCCTGAATGATCAGGCCGGTACCAAGTGTCGCGATCAGAGGATTGATCCCGCAATAGGCAACGAGGACACCGTTGACGGCCCCGATTGCCACAGAGACGGCAAGGCATGCGGCGACGGCCGGCAGGATCATCCCCGGATCGCCCTGCATCAGAAAGGAGGCAAGCACCGCGACAAGGCTGATGAGAGAAGCAACCGAAAGATCAATCGAACCGACAAGGATCGCGAAAGTTTGTCCGAGGCCGACGAGGCCGAGCGCGACGGTGCGCTGCAGCAGGCCGGTAACGCCGCCGAGCGACAGCTGTGCCATCTGTCCGGTCGCGAGCGCGGCGGCAAGATAGATGGTTGCCGCTATGGCGATGACGATAACAGGAACCGGCACGTTGGATGGCCGCCCGGACCGGGAGAGAGCACGAGAAGTCATACGGCCACCTCGTTTCCCTGCGCCTGCATAACCATACCGACCGCCAGTCCCATCAGGACCTCTTCGCTGGCGCCGCGCGCGAGCTCACCGGCGATCTTGCCCCGATGCATCACGAGGATGCGGTCGCTGACGCCGATGATCTCCGGCAGATCCGAGGAAACCATCAGAATTGCTCGGCCGGAATCGGCCAGCGACCGCATCATCCGATAGATCGAAGCCTTTGCAGCAATGTCTATGCCGCGTGTCGGTTCGGCGAAAACGAGAATTTGCGGTGCCTGTGCCAGCCAGCGGCTGATAATCGTTTTCTGCTGATTGCCACCGGAAAGCATGCCGATTTCCTGACCGTAATCGGCAGCGCGCACATCGATGGATTTAAGACTTCGATCGGTTTCGGCGCGGGAAAAGCCGGAGCCATGGGGAGGGGTGAGAACCTGCGCCATGGCCCGGCGTGTCAGCAACGCATTGTCGCGGATGGACTGGCGCAGCGCCAGACCCTCCTGCTTGCGGTCGCCCGGAAGATAGCCGATCCCGGCTGCAATAGCCTTTCGTGGTGAACGGATGGATGCGGGTTGGCCTGCTACGCACAGCGTGCCACCCGTCAATGGATGATCGCCGAAGATTGCCTGTGCGAGCGCCGTCTTTCCTGAATCTTCGAGCCCTGCAATGCCGACGATTTCTCCCGCCCTGACCGACAGATCGATGTCGTGTAGGGTTGCGTTGCAGCCTTTGGATAGTTGAAGCAGCACCGCACCCGGAGCGGAATCACTCGGTGCTGGATAGAAATCCGTCAATTCGCGGCCAACCATCGCCGTGACGATTGCGTCTATGGTGACCTTCTCGCGCGGTCTGGTCCAGACTTTGAGGCCGTCCTTGAGCACGGTCACGCGATCCGCGACCTCCATCACCTCCGGCATGCGATGCGATATATAGACAATCGCCACACCTTCGGATTTGAGACTGCGGACAAGGTCGAGCAACGCGCTGGCATCGCGGTCATCGAGCGCGGCGGTCGGCTCGTCCATGACCAGCACCTTGGCGTCGAGAAGAAGCGCCTTGGCGATTTCCACAAGCTGTTGTTCAGCAATTGCAAGGGTGGATACTTGCGCGTCGGCGGCGATGGATGCGCCGAGACGTTGCAGCAGCCGAACCGTGCGCTGCTCCATGGTGCTTCGGTCCAGCAGACCGAAGCGCGTGACTTCCAATCCGAGGAAGATGTTTTCAGCCACTGTGCGGAACGGCATCAGGCTCAACTCCTGATGGATGATTGAAATGCCGGCGGATCGCGCTTCTTTGGGATGCCGGAAGTGGGTTGTCTCTCCATCAAGACGAATGTCACCACTGTCCTGGCGATAGGTGCCCCCAAGGATTTTCATCAATGTGGACTTGCCTGCGCCGTTCTCGCCGCAGATCACGTGTACCTCGCCCGCGCGGCAATCGAAATCCACGGCGTCCAACGCTCTTACACCCGGAAAGGACTTGCTGATCGCATGCATTTCAAGAATTGAAGTAGCCGTCATGCCCGGCTCCGTCCGCCAGACACGGCCAAACGCTCGCCGGCCGCAGCCCATTCGCGGCGGATAAAGGCGGCGCTTTCCACAAACAGCGCATCGCCATCGTCAAAGAGGTCGCGCCAGACCCGGGTGGCGCCGGCCAGTTCCGGCACGGCGCGGCCAAAGGATTCCACCGTCAACCAGCCATTGTAACCGCAGCGTCGCAACGCGTCGAAATGCGCCGCAAATGGCACATGGCCCGTTCCCGGAATACCGCGGTCATTTTCGGAAATGTGGTAGTGGTTGATCTCCCGGTGGTAAATTTCATAAGTCGCCACCGGGTCCTTTTCTTCGATATTGGCGTGAAACGTATCGAACATATAGCCAAAATTAGGATGATCCACCCGCCGGTAGATCTCCGATGCCCGCGCAATCGTCGACATGACATAGCATTCGAAACGATTGACGGCTTCGGCAGAGATTATGACACTTGCACTTGCAGCGTATTCCGCAAGCGCCCGCATCGCTTCGACACAATGTGCGGTCTCGTCTTCGGTCGGGCCGAAGCCCGTGAAGATACCGACAGGCGAGTGAACGGGGCCTGCAATGATCGCACCTTCCATCGCATGAGTGCAATCGACTAGCCAGCGGTGATGATCGCGTGCCATGGCCCGGATGACAGGATCAGGACTGACCGGATTGGCATGCGGGGGGACAGTCGCCGCTGCGACGACCGAAAGGCCGATATCCCGCAGGAGTCGGCCCAATTCGCGGTAGCGCTGCGGGTCTCCCGAGAAAACCGGCACTTCCACCCCGTCATAGCCTATGGCCTTGAACCGCTCGAGTTGCCGGGCATGGTTCACGGTAATATCCGCGCCAAGAACCAACAGATTGATACCGATTTTCAATGTATCCCCCCGGATCATGCTTTCTAAATGAACAATGGCGGCCTGCACAAACAAGGTCCCCTGTGTTGATCCCTACTTGTCAGATTTCGAAAACCATTGCTTGCGTCATCGAACACTGGTAAATTTCTTAAATTATTGTCCTGGTTGGGAGGCGCGCAAATGAACAAGCACACCGTGGTGGAGCATCGGGATGTGAAACCATCGGTTTTCCGGCAACCCGGTTCGTTGATGTATGTCGACAATTGCCGCGATCTTCAGAGTGCGGCGCGGCGCGGCGAAGTGGAATTGCACGCCTGGACGCGGGGAAGTTATCCCGGCACGCCGCTCGGCGATCTTCTGCCCGGCATCTGCACGACTGGTTTCTGGGATGCCCGGTACGTGCAGAACTGGGGACTGAAACGCCATTGCAACGAAGGCTTCAAGATTGCCTACCTGTCGCGGGGGAGCCTGCGGCTGGTCGTTGACGATGAAGGCTATTTGCTCGAACAGGGACAGTTCATCGTTATACGTCCATGGCAGCTCCATTCTATCGGCGACCCGATGGTGGGGCCAAGCCGGCTGCTTTGGCTTATCCTCGACGCGGGCCTGCGCCGCCCGAGCGAGGCATGGCATTGGCCGGATTGGATGGTGTTTTCCGACGAGGAAGCGCAAGGTCTTGGCCGTTTGCTGACGCAGAACAACCAGCCGGTCTGGGATGGCGGAAGCGAACTGAACGCAGCCTTCGAGGCGGTCCCGTCGATTCTCCTCAGCCGAACGCCGGAAAGTGGAGAAACCCGGCTGAAATTGGCCATCAATACGATTATGCTCAGCCTGCTTGACCGCATGACGAAGCAGGCGCCGAAACTCGACCCCGACCTGTCCACCTCGCAACATACGGTTGCCATTTTCCTGCGGCGATTGCCCTTAAACGCTTCAGAAAAGTGGACACTCGAACTGATGGCAGAGGAGTGCGGTCTGTCGCGCACGCGTTTTGCCGATTACTGCAAGCGGTTGACCAATATGAGCCCGGTGCAATATTTGCAGCACCTACGCCTCGAGCAGGCTGCTACCTTGCTGCGCATGCCGGGCAGAGCGAGCGTCACCGATATTGCCTTTTCCTGCGGCTTCAACTCAAGTCAGTATTTCTCCTATGCTTTCCGCAAACGCTATGGCCACGCCCCTCGACGAACCATTGCGTAGCAGTGTCGCGACTAATATGGCCTTCGCGTCGATACCGACGGCCGGTTGTGGATGGGTGCCGATGAGGGCGTTCGCTGCTATCTTCCCGACGGGACGTTAATTGGCCGCGTGCTTCTGCCCGAACATGCAGCTAACCTAACATTCGGAGGCGCCAACCGAAACGTCATAATGATCACAGCGACCAGTTACGTCTTCATCTGCCGGGTGAACGTCATCGGCGCTACGCCTTGAGTCGGCGTTGTCGCCTTGTGTGGCATTAGAGTGATTGCCTCGACATGGGAGATGAGTCCTGAGGCCGCCGATTCGTCCACGCCGGCTCTCCCGAAGCTCGACCGCCCCGAATGCTTGGGTGGATGGTAAGTGGCGGAAGCGATGATGCCAAGGTAGAAGAATGGAAACGGAAGCTCGCGAAGAATTTTGATCGGCGTTTGTCGAAAGGGTGGACCCTCGCTCGTCTTATCGGACGAGAACAACCGAAGGAACACCGCATGAAGATGTATTTTAGTAGAAACCCAAATCCACGTCTCGCAGTCGCTGTCGTGCGGTTTTTGGAAATAGACATCGAGTTCGAGTTCGCCTCACCAATGGCCTCAGGGCAATCGGAGCGATATCTTCCGCTCAACCCCAACCTTCTCTTGCCGATCTTGGAGCGCACGGGTCGAACCCTATGGGAGTGCGATGCGATTGCCTGCTGGCTTTCCCGGCACGCGGGCTCGAATTTCTGGAGAACCGATGATGACGAGCCGGAAATGATACGCTGGATCAGTTGGGCAAAGGAGAACTTCGTCAAGGCTTGTGATACCGTGCATTGGGAGCGTGGCACGAAGCTGCGCTATGGTATCGGGACCTGTGACGAGAGTATGGTGGAAGCGGGTTTGAGACAATTCCACAAAGCGGCAGTCATTCTCGAAGATGAGCTCTCCGGTAGACCGTGGCTCCTCGGGCAGAAAGTCTCCTTCGCCGATTTTCGGATGGCGACATTCTTGCCGTTTAACGACGCTGCACGTCTTCCGATGGGGGACTATCCCGCCATTGCACGCTGGTACGATCGGCTCGATCGTATTGACGCCTGGCGCGACCCATTTTCCGGATTGAACGCTCCACCTTTGCCACCGCTTCGCAACTGAGATCGGCCACGACGCCCGCGCTCTCGGGCGTCCCATCGCCAGACGCCGGCGGAAAACAATGCGATATTGGGCGAAGATGTCTCAATATACCCACAGCCCTCTACACAAAGCAGGACTTTCCGCCGATCATCTCCGGAGACCAGGCCGGCTAGTATACGAGGTCGAGTCGCTTCCCGCACCCCTTCTACCTCTTCGAGGCTTGCCTCACTCCCGGCCCTGAAGGACCGGGCTTCCCCGTCCACCGCTAGCCACGGCCTTCGGCAGGGGGAATACGTTTGTCACTAAGCGGCCAATGCCGCAGCTATCCTGTCTGACTTGGGTCTGAGGAACAGGTAGCGTCCGATCATCTCGGCTGCATGCAGGTCGGTATCCCAAACGCGGCCGTCGGTTGCCGCCCTGAAGATCGATCCGCGCCGTTGGTCCTTGTCGACCGTTCCCGTTCTCCGGTCGGTGGTCCAGGCGATGATGGATGGGCAGGCTTTACGACGAACACGGTTGCCGACCTTGCAGGGGTCAGCATTTGCGCCCTGTATCATTATTTCCCGGACAAGCTCTCTCGTGTCGATGCCTTTCGTCGTCGTCACCTTGACGATTGTCTCGCAGTTTTGCGGAACGCTTCGACGACGGGGCTTTCTGCGGCGGAATTCACAACACCATTGATCAAAAATATCGTCGCAGCCCATAGCATCAATCCTTGCTTGCATCGGGTATTGCTCGATGAAGCCCCGTGCTCAGACGAGCATTGAGACCCGAATAGCCATTTCGAAATCGAATATCTTTCCTATTACATTCGGGCTGTCGCCACCTATCGAAACCGCGAACCTGACGTCCGCGATCATATCTCAGTGCGGATAATTTCTGATGCCATCGATGGAGTCATTCACAACGCCGCTCGTCGTGGAGCTATCGATGACGAAGCGCTGCACACCGAGTTGGTCAAGCTGATTAGCTTCTAAATACTCCCATATAGCAGTAACCCAAAGGGTTCATCCGACTTCGACCAGCGTTCGTTATTTGGCGCGAAGCGGCCGAGGATACTGTCGCCATTCAGCCCGAAGCAGTATGAAAATTGTAAAATTGCCTCACTGCTTGCGACTGGCAAATCCAATTTCAGAAAGGCCGATTGTCGTTGTCGCCGGCCCGTTGGGTTCGCAAATGGCGGTCACGCTGCGGGCCGCCTCGGATACCATTCGGTCCCCGAAACGGACAGGCGAACCGCCGCTGATGCTTCGCTTTAGTTTGACAGGTAGTTGCGCAGGAATGCCTCCACCCTGCTGAAAGATTGTTCCGCCGCAGCCGCATTATATCTCTCCTGATGACCGAATGCCTTCTTCGCCACCGTGAATTCCGGCGAATCGAGATCATGATACGCATTCGGATAGATATCGAGTTCGATTGGTGGTCCTTTGCCGCTCAGGTGGGCAACTCTCTGCCGACATTTTTCGGCCGGACTCCAATCGTCCAGTTCGCCATTAAGGATCAAGGTCGGCACGGTTGCATCGCCCGCGTGTGGGGCGCAAACAGGATAGTAGGCTACCGCAGCCTTGAACTTTCGCTCCATGAACTGCTCGTTACCCTCGGCTTTCGTGGCCTCCAGCGTTGCGATCCCGCCCGCCGAAAAGCCCATCAGCGCTGTACGTCGGGCATCGACGAAGCTGTATGTCGATAGAAAATCCAAAGCACCGTAGGCGTCGAAGACCCGATCAGGAAGATAGCTTCGGCAAGTATCCTTGATGTTGCGGGTGACGAAGCTGTCAACCACCAGCACGACGTAGCCCCATGACACCAGCCGTTGGGGCCAGTCCGTCTTGGTGCTCTGACGTATACCGCCGCAACCATGCATGACGACGACGGCTGGAAATGGACCATCCCCCTGTGGTCGGCTCAGATATCCCAGCAAAGGCGTGGCTTGACGCTGCGGGAGGCTGTCTCCTTGTTCCTTCGCCTTGCGTTCTTGGAACGGGCTTGGCTTTACGGTCGCGCTCTCGAACCGCACCAACTCGTCGGCATGAGCCGGGAGTACGTGCTGTCCAATGCCGAGGATGGCGAGGCCGAAAAGAAGCTTCGCGACTTTCACTAAACACCTCCACTTCGGGACAGATAGCCGACTTGGCGACAGTTTCCCTCGCCTTCAGATATGTCGGGCAACATCCAAGTCCATGCACAGTTGAGAAGAGCGGCCATGGCTGTTTCCGGCGCGACCCGGCATGCGCGGCGACGGCGCTGCATCGGTACAGTTTTCCCACCGGCTGCTTCACCGGGTTCGTGTCCATGCTGCCGATCCAGAAGGCGCCGTCCGGCCCGACCTTGCCGTCGTTCAGGCGCGACGTCTCCGGCTCGTCGAAGTCGTTCCAACCGGATCCCGGTTTCCCGTGTCGGGATCGAGGATCACGATCCGGCGCTCGAGCGCCACCACCAGTCGGCCGGATTTCGCACAGGCCGAGCGATACGACCTTCTGGTCGAAACTCCATTGCCGCAGCGCGCCCGCCGAAAGGGAGATCTCGTGGACATGCCCGAGTGCGACGTCGCACAGGAACAGGGCCTGGCGCCGGTCATCCCAAACGGTGCTTTCCAGGAGCTTGCCGCCCAGGGCCGCCACCACCGAAAATGACGGTGGCATTTCCTTCGTGATCTCGTCTTTCGCCCATCCGGTCATCCTCGCTCTCCTTCCCTATCTTCCTCAGGTTTCTTCTACAGGGCTCCTCTCTTGAGGTTCCCTTCGCCTGGTCGCGAGATTTGCTCTCGACACGAGATTGAAATCTGATATATCAAGTTTCATATTCTCCCGCTGACGTCAACCGCCTCGGCTGGCAGCGGCGGGAAACCACGGCAGGACGATCGCGGGAGCGCGGCCATGATGTTCGAAAAACTGGACGCGCAGTATCAGATGACCGTGCGCGATCACGTCCACCTGGCGATGCGCAGCGCCATCATCTCCGGCCGCTTCGCGACCGGCCAGAAGCTCAACGAGCGCAGCCTCGCGGAGCAGTTCGGGGTCAGTACGACGCCGGTCAAGGAAGCCCTGAGGCAGCTGGAAACGGAGGGGCTGGTGGAGACGCTCGCCCGGCGCGGGGTCATCGTCCGCTTCTCCAGTTCCTGGGCCGAAGAGATGATCCTTGCCCGCGCCGCGCTGGAATCGATGATCGCGCAACTTGCCGCGCGGCGGATCGACGAGGAGGGCAGGGTGCAGCTTCTGGCGCTCGCTGGGCGGATGAACGAGGCCACCGCATCGGGCGACGCGGACCGCCTGATCGAGCTTAACGAGACGTTCCACGACCACATCCACAAGAGTTCCAAATGCGAGTATCTGGCGATGCTGATCGAGCGGCAGCAATTCTATGACGCCGGCATTCGCCGCGTGGTCCATCTCGACCCGCGCGAGCGGCAGAAGACGCTTGAGGAGCATGCGGCGATCGCCGCAGCCATTACCGCCGGGGACGCCGAGACGGCGGAACGCACCATGCGCGACCACGTCAGGCGGTCGGGCGACACCTATCTGAACATCGTTTTCGAAAAGCAGGGAGAAATTTGAGATGGCGGACAGAATTCAGGACGTGGGGGAAGGCGCTGACCGGGATTTCCGGCGTGCCGGTGACGCCGTACAAGGGCGACGGATCGATCGGCATCGCCAAGCTTAAGACGCTGATCAGGCGCGTGGCGGAGGCCAGGATGCACAACCTGATGGCGGCCGGCAACACCGGCGAGTTCTTCACGCTGACGATGGACGAGGTGCGGGAGGTGCACGCGGCGACGGTCGAAGCCGCTGCCGGAAAGGCGCGGGTCAGCGCCGCCGTGGGCCGCTCCCTGACGGAGGCGAAGGCGCTCGCGAAGGCTGCGATCGCCGCCGGCGCCGACGCCATCATGGGCCATCATCCGATGGCCCGTTCGCCGGCCCGTCCTACCAGACCCGCTACTTCCTCGAACTGGCGGATGCCTCCACGGTCCCGGTGATCGCCTATGTGCGCAGCGATGCCTTCTCTGTCGCGGATTTCCGCACATCCCAATATCGCCGGCATTAAGTTCGCCTCTTCCAATCTCATACTTTTGGCGGAGGTCATCCGGGCCACGTCGGACGCCCCGGCGATCTGGGTCTGCGGCCTTGCGGAAGGCTGGGCTCCGGCCTTCTACGCCATGGGCGCCAAGGGCTTCACCTCTGGTCTCGTCAATGTCTTCCCGGAACGCTCGCATGCCATCCACCGCGCGCTCGAAGCCGGCGACTATGCCGGCGCCCGTGCCCTGATCGACGCAATCGCCGGCTTCGAGGCGCTACGCACCAAATACAGCAACGGCGCCAACGTGACCGTCGTCAAGGAAGCGCTCGGCATGCTCGGCACAGACGTCGGCCCGGTCCGCGTGCCCGGGGTGGTGGCGCTGAACGACGAGGAGCGCAGCATCCTTCGCGGCATCGTCGATCGTGTCAAGGCCGAAGCCCTGGCTGCTTGACCGGAGACGCAACGTGCACATCACCGGTATCAGTACCTACATGCAGCGTGTGGGGGAGCGGCCCGCGCCTGCTGTTGAAGATCGAGACGAGCGAAGGCATTTCGGGCTGGGGCGAATGCTACAACCACGGCCCCGACCGGGCGCTGCCGCCGTTGCTGGACATCGAGCGAAGCGGGCGTTGCCGGGACTGCCAGCTATGACAGCAGGGGGAGCTAACCCCTGCCGTACATCCTGCTCGCTCGCAGCAGGCGTTGCGAATAGGGATGTTCGACCGCGCCTCTTCTAAGCGCCTCGATACCGACCTGTTCGACGATCTCGCCTGCCTCCATGATGGCGACACGGCTGCACATATGGGAGACGACGGCGAGATCGTGGCTGACGAGGAGATAAGTGAGGCCGCGCTCCTTGCGCAGATCCTGCAGGAGATTGAGGATCTCGGCCTGGACCGAGACATCGAGCGCGGATGTCGGCTCGTCCAGGAGCAGGACATCGGGGTTCAGCATCAGGGCGCGGGCAATCGCCACGCGCTGCCGCTGCCCGCCGGAGAGCTGATGCGGAAACCGGTAGCTGAGCGCCGGATCGAGGCCGACCGACCGCAGCACGGCGTTCACGTCGACAGAATTCCTGTCCAGCCCCTGGTTGCGCAGCGGTTCCTGCAGTTGCGAACGGATGGTCTTGCGCGGATGGAGCGATCCATAAGGATCCTGGAACACCATCTGCACTCGCCGATAGAACGGCCGGCTGCGCTGGCGCTCCAGCGCCTCGCCGCCCAGCGCGATGCTGCCGTCATAATTGGCGTTGAGGCCGGAAAGCGCCCTTAGAACCGTGGACTTGCCGCAGCCGGATTCGCCGACGAGACCAAAGGCCGTGCCGCTCTCGATGGCGAGGCTGACATCGCTGACGACAGGCCGCTGGCCGTGTCCGAAGCGGATGGTGAGATTGTCGATCCGGATCATCGCCGCACCTCCACTGTCAGGTCATTCAGCCAGGCGGGATCACGCTTGAGCATGGGCAGCCGGGCCGGCGGGTCCTCGATCCTCGGCAGCGATGCCAGCAGCCCCTGCGTATAGGGGTGCCTCGCCTTGTCGAGATCGCGCGCCTCCAGCACTTCCACGACGCGGCCGGCATACATGATGAGGACGCGGTCACAGAAATTCCGGATGAGGTTGAGGTCGTGGCTTATGAAGATCAGGCCGAGATTGCGGCGTGAAACGAGTTCGTCGAGCAGCGCCAGGATCTCGAGCCTGACGGTGACGTCGAGCGCCGATGTCGGCTCGTCGGCGATCAGCACTTCCGGTTCGGCAATCAGCATCATGGCAATCATAACACGTTGGCCCATGCCGCCCGATATTTCGTGCGGATAAAGGCGGGCGACGCGCTCGGGATCGCGGATCTGCACGGCTTCCAGCATGTCGAGCGCTTGAGCATAGGTCCTTTTCGCGCTGACCTTGGGATGATGGAAGCGATAGGTCTCGGCGATCTGTTCGCCGATGCGCATGACCGGATTGAGCGAATATTTCGGATCCTGCAGGATCAGCCCGATCCGCCGCCCGCGTATCGTCATCATCTTTCGTTCGTCCGCCTTGATGAGGTCGACATCACGAAAGGCCATGCGCTCTGCGCTGACCACCGCGGTCGGCGGCAGCAGTTTCATGATCGCCCGGCCGACGGTGGACTTTCCCGATCCGGATTCGCCGACGATGCCGAGTTTTTCCTGCCCGAGCGCGAAACTGACGCCGCGCACCGCGCGCATGTGGCCGCCGCCATAGGCAATTTCGAGGTTGCGGATATCGATCAGAGGCTCTGTCATTCCGAACCTCTCGGGTCGAGCACGTCGCGAAGCGCATCGCCGACGAGATTGAAAGCGAGGCTGACCAGCGCGATGGCGATACCAGGTGCGGCGATCACCCAGGGACTGTCGAGCATGAACTCGCGGCCGCTGGCGGCCATCGAGCCCCATTCCGGCCATGGCGGCTGCGCGCCGAGGCCGAGAAAGCCGAGGCCGGCGGCAGTGATGATGATGCCGGCCATATTGAGCGTGACGCGGACGATCACCGAGGGAATGCACATCGGCAGAATGTGGCGGGTGATGATCGCAAGTGATGTCGCGCCCTGCAGGCGCACGGCGGCGATATAATCCGCCTTGCGCAGGCTGAGCGTTTCGGCGCGCGCCAGCCGGGCGATCGGCGGCCAGGCCGTCAGCGAAATGGCGATGATCGCGTTGGTAATGCCCGGGCCGAGGGCCGCGGCAAAACCCAGCGCCAGCACCAGGCCGGGGAAGGAGAGAAAGATATCGGTGACGCGCATCAGGATTTCATCGACGATGCCGCCGAAATAACCCGAAACGGTGCCGATCAACAGGCCGAGCGGTGCGACGATGATCGTCACCAGCATGATGATGTAGAGCGTGGTGCGGGCGCCGTAGATCACCCGCGTAAAGACGTCGCGGCCGAAATTGTCGGTGCCGAGTAGATGGGCTGACGACGGCGGCGCAAGCCGCCCGGCCATATCCTGCACGATCGGATCATAGCTCGTCAGCAGAGGCGCGGCCGTCGCCACGACGATCAGCAGCACGATGATGAAGAGGCCCGCCAGACCAAGCGGATGCAGGCTGAACTTCAGCCAACCCTGATGGATCTGCTGCATCGACGACTGAAACCAGCCCTGAGGTTCCGGCGTCAGCAGCCATTTGCGGAGGCCGCCGCCGTTGGTGCTGTCTGCGTCTTCGGTGGAGATCGTCATGGCGTCACCGTGTTCTCGGGTCAAGAATGCGATAGAGGACGTCCGACAGGATGTTGATGGTCAGGAAGACGGCGCCGATCGTCAGCACCGAACCCATGACGACGTTCATGTCGTTCATCTGCAGGCCGCGGGTGAGGTACTGGCCGAGCCCCGGCCAGCCGAAAACCGTCTCGATCAGCACCGCGCCTTCGAGCAGCCCGCCGAAGGTCAGCGCCAGGATCGTCAGGAGCTGCACGCGGATGTTCCGGAAGGCATGGCGCCAGACGACCTTGCGGGTGCCGAGCCCCTTGGCCCGCGCGGTGATGATGTATTCCTGGCTGAGCTGTTCCAACATGAAGCTTCGCGACATGCGGCTGATATAGGCGACGGAGTAATAACCGAGGATCGCCGCCGGCAGGATGATGTGGCCGAGCGCGTTGTGGAATACGTCCCATTGGCCCTGTATCGCAGCGTCGATCAGAAGAAAGCCGGTCATCGGCGTGACGAGGCCTTCATAGAAGACGTCGATCCGGCCGGATGCGCCGACGAGCTTGAGCTTGGCATAGAAGAGGAAGAGCGCCATCAGCCCGGTCCAGAAGATCGGGATGGAGTGGCCGGCAAGCGCAACGATCCGGGCGATATGATCGATGATTGTTCCGCGCCTGACGGCAGCCGTGACGCCCAAGGGAATACCGATGACGGCGCCGATGATCATGGCGATGATCGCAAGCTCGATCGTGGCGGGAAAGACCGTCATCAGATCGGTAAGGATCGGCTGGCCTGTCGTCGCCGCCGTGCCGAGGTCGCCTGTGGCGATCTTCCCGACATAGGAGAAGAACTGCATCCAGATCGGCTGGCCGAGCCCCAACTCGTTATAGACCCGATCATAGACCTCTTTGCTGACCTCCGCCCCGGTGATTGCCAGCACCGGGTCGGCAGGCAGCAGGCGGCCCATCGAAAAAGTCAGGAAAAGCAGGCCGAGCAGCGTGGTGACGACAGCCACCACACGTCCCGCCAGGCGCCGCAGCAGGCTCGTCAAGGGATGCGGGGCTGCATCGGCAAACCCGCCCGCCTGAGAACGAGGGTTCTCCTGCTTTGATGTCAGATCGGCGCTCGCCACGCGCTCTACTCCTTGGTCACGTCATGCCAGCGCGTCGACCAGGTCGTATGACCGTGATAGTTCTTGACGTTGGCGCGCATGACATAGGGGTCGGTTCGCTGGAAGAAGATGACAAGCGGTGGGGCCATGCCGGCATAAATGCTGTCCATCTTTTTGAAGATATCCGTGCGCTTGGCCGTATCGCGCTCCTTCATCGATTGATCGATGAGCGTGTTGAGGTCATCCACCTTCATGCCCGTGCGCCAGAGATAATAGCTGCCGAGGCGCGCCTCGTCGCTATTGTCGGGGTTGAAGGCATATTGCGTGGCGACGGCGAAAGGATCGGGCAGACGGGCGCCGGAATTGCCGAGCAGTACTTCGAATTTGCGCTCGCGGAAGGCGGGCGTGAATTCGCCCGGCACCAGATCGAGTTCGAGGCCGGCGGCCCGGGCGCTTGCCTGCAGCGCTTCGGCGAAGGGCAGGGTCGGGGCACCCGACGGATTGAGCACCTTCTTCAGGCCGTTGGGATATCCGGCCTCTGCCAGCAGTTGCTTGGCTTTGGCGGGATCGTAGTCGTAGCGGGCAGCAGCCTCGTCGGGCGCGCCGATCATGCCGCGCGGGATCATCGACTGCCAGGGAAAGCCGGTGTGGCGCATGATGTTGCCGGAGATCGCCTTCCAGTCGAAGGCGTGCTGGAAGGCCTCGCGAACCTTCGGCTTCTGCAGGTCCGGGTCTTTCTGGTTGAGGGCGATATAATAGAAGCCGAGACCCGGGACATTGTCGATGACCATATCCTTGTTGGTCGACAGCGCATCGAGATAGCCGCTTGCCACATACTGGCCGACATCGACGTCGCCGGCTTCGAGCTGCAGCCTGAGATTGCCGGATTCGGGGATGTGACGGGCAACGACGCGGGCCATGGCCGGCTTGCCGCCCCAATATTTCGGCTGCGCGTTGAAGATCGCCACGTCGTTCGGCCGCCACTGCGCCAGGCTGAACGGACCGCTGCCGGCGGAGTTGGCCGAAAGCCAGGCGCCGCCGAAATCGCCGTTCGCCTCATGCGACAGCACCGTCTTCTTGTCGACGATGCCGATCGACGAGCCGGCCAGCGAATAGAGCACCAAGTCTGTATTCACCGACTGCGGCAGCTCGATCTCCAGAGTATGGTCGTCCTTTGCCCGAACGAGCTTTTCGACGTTTTCAGGCGTGAAACCCCAGAGTGCGACGTCGGTGGAGCCGACCTGGCCCATCTTGATGACGCGCTGGATCGACCAGGCGGCATCCTCGGCGGTCACCTTGTTGCCGCTCTGGAAGACGGCGTCGTCTCGCAGGGTGAGCGTGATGATCTTGCCATCCGCCGAGACCTCCCATTTCGTCGCAAGCATCGGCTTCAGCGTCTTGAGATCGTCGGGCGACAGTTGCACGAGGTTGTCGTAGAGGTTCGAGATCAGCTCGGAAACCGTGCGGGCATTGTTCTGGGCCGGATCGAGCGTCCGGATACCGGTGAGGTTGGTGCCGATCACCAGCATATTGGGCGGTGACGCCGCGAAGGCAGGTTGCGCCGCCATCAGCGTGCCGGTAATAGCGATCGTCGTCAGTAGCTTTTTCAGCATCTCAAGACCTCCCAATCTCGTGGCGCCATCCCGCGCCCGTTGCTTGCAGAAGAATGTTCGAACTCAGCCGGTTGCCTTTATGTCCTGCCGGTCCGGTTGCGTTTGAATGGCGCCCTCGGCCTCCCAGCCTCGAAGCAGGCGATGCAGCTCCTCGCGATCCTGTTGATCGAGCTGCGGCAATCCCGGCACGCGCACCGGCCCGACATCGAGGCCGGAATAGGTGACGGCCTCTTTCACGACGGTCACGTTCGCGCCGTTGCGGAATTTCGTACGCATCCGCTCGAAGGGTTCGAGCTTATCGACAATTGCTCTCGCCGCGGCGAAATCGCCCTTTTCAAGCGCGTCGTGGACGGCGAGCGAAAGCTTCGGCGCGACATTGACGAGGCCCGAGGTGAAGCCGCGCGCGCCGGCTGCGGTGAAGGTTGGCGCCCAGCTTTCCGCCAGGCCGCAGACGAAGAGTGCGCCGTTGGGATCGGCGGCAGGGATCGCGCGCGACAGCAGCATCAGGTCGGTCGTAGCGAACTTGATGCCGGCGATATTGCCGTGGTTCGCAAGGCGGACGATGTCGCCGACGGTGAAGCCTTCTGCCCTGACATAGGCGACAAGCGGCAGTGCGGAGGCGTCGGCAAGATCGCAGAAATAGTCGATCTGGGCCGAAGGTGCCGCGAAAGGATCGACGGGCTGATGCGACATGATGGCCGATGCGCCGATCGCGGCCGCATCCCTTGCCATGCCGATCGCCTCGCGCAGCGACCGGCCGACCGCAGCTGTCACCGGCGCTTGCCCGTCGACGCCTGCGACCGCTGCTTCGTGGACGATCCGGATCTCCTGCGGTGTCAGCGCGTAGAATTCCCCTGTATTGCCGGCTGCGACGATGTTGTGAATGCCCGCCGCAGCCACCCGCGCATAAACCTTCGTGGTAATCCGGGGTTCGACTTCGCCCCCGCCGTCATAAGCCGTGACAGGCACGCCTGATACGCCCGTAAGCGCCTTGCGTATGATCGCGATACTCATTGTTCTACCCCGCTCGCTTTCCATCAAGATGACTGTTTGCCAAAGCGGAAGGGCGGCAGCCCCTCCGCATCCACGTCGAAGGCGATGACCGTGCCAGCTTCGAAACGGCCGGTCCGGTCGGTCGACAGGCTCGTGACGTAGAGGGTCCTGAGGTGAGGCCCTCCGAAACACGGCATTGTCGGTGCTGCGACCGGCAGAATGTAGATTTCGACGATCTCGCCTTCGGCCGATATCCTGTTGAGGCGGCCGGCGGAAACGCCGGCGCTCCAGTAAAACCCGTCGCGATCGGTCGTCGCGCCGTCCGGCCGTCCTTGTTCTTCGGTGAAGCTGCGAAGGCGGCGTCCTTCGCCGAGTTCACCCGTCTCGGGATTGAAAACGAAGGCCTGCAGGAAGCATTGCCGGCTGTCGGAATGATACATGCGGCGGCCATCCGGCGACCAGGCGAGACCGTTGGAACTCGTTAGTCCTGTCGCGACGGTCCGCGTGCTGCCGTCGGCACCGACACGAAAGAGCGCCGCATTATTCACCTGCGGTTTGGCCTCGCTGATCGAGCCGACCCACAAATGCCCGTCCGGGCCGACCTTGCCGTCGTTGAGGCGGCCGATCATCTCCCGCCCGGTTGGATCGCAGAGAAATTCCAGATGGCGTGTAACGGGGTCAAAGATGTGAACGCCGGTCTGGAAGCCGACGACGATCCTGTCGTCGCGGCAAAGCCCGAGGCAGCCGACCGCCGCCGGCATGTCGAAGCGGTCGGCCTTGCCCTTTGCCGAGATCCGAACGATCGCCGGCGCCAGGATGTCGACCAGCCAGAGCGCCCCGGTCTCTTCGTCCCATACCGGCGATTCACCGACCGTCAGCGGCTGCTGCAGCACCGAACGGATCTTCGGTTCAACGATGCGCGGCGCCGTCACGAGACCGCCTCCGGGTTTTTGGCGAGACCCTCGCCATCGCGCATGCGAATGGTGCCGTCGTGGTTGAATTCGCAGAAACCGCCGCCCTGGAATGCGCGGGCGACCGCTCCCTCCACGCCATCCTCGATGTGGGCGTGATCGCGCGGCCGGTCCTGCGGCTGGTAGCCGAGTCTCGCCGCCAGATCGTTCTCCCACCATTTCTCGTCCGTATCGGAGACCCCGTACACGACCGTTGCGGCAATCGATGGATGAGTGAGCCCGATCCGCACGAGTTGCGCCAAATCCCGCGCGCTGATCCAGATCGCGATCGACCGCTCGCTGTTCGGATAGGTGCCGGCATTGCCGATGCGGATGGAAAGAGAACGGACGCCCGAAGTGTCGTAGTAGAGCCCCGCCACCAGCTCGCCCCAGCATTTGGAAAGCCCGTAAGGGCTATCCGGTCGCATGGGATCGAGCGGCGATATGATTTGACCGCGCGGATAAAAGCCGGTCGCATGATTGCTGGAGGCGTAGACCACCCGCGCGACCTTGTTGATCCGGGCGGCCTCGTAAAGATTGTAGGTACCGAGGACATTCGCCTGCAAGATCGCGTTCATGTCGATGCCGCTTGCAAGACCGGCGAGATGCACGACGCCCTTGATGCCGGCCAGAGCCGCCGTCGCCTCATCGAGCTTTGACAGATCGGCGCCGACAAAGCTCTCGTTCTCGGCCAAATCCGCAGGTTGATGAACGTCGATTAAGCTGAGATGCTCGACATGCTGCCGAAGAAACGGGCGCAGCAGCGTTCCGACCCGTCCTGCGGCGCCTGTCATGGCGAGCCGTCTCATCGTCTTCCTCCCATTGTCGCTCAAACCCCCTGAAACATGCGGGCGCGCGCATTCAGAATGTGTTTCTTCATCGCGTCATGCGCTTCGGTCTCCCGCCGCGCGAAGATCGCCTCCACGATCACCGCATGCTCGTCCTGGACGCTGCGGATCTGCTCCGGCGTGCGTTTCAGGCTCAGGCTTCGCGTCACGGAATGGCCTATGGCGAAATGCGGCTTGAACCATTCGCGAACGGTGATGTGAAACTGGTTGCCTGTCGCCGCTGCGATCGCGTCGTGGAGGGCCTGATCCTCCTCGGCGCCGAGCTCGCCGTTGCGCAGACATTGCTCGAGCGAGAGAAGTGCCGCCGCTATCCGCTCCTTGTCGGCCGGCTGCCAGTTGCGTGCGGCAAGCTCGGCTGCCTCGGCCTCCAGACCGGCGCGGAACTCGAAGAACCGCTGGACATCGGCGAGCGAGCCGACCGGAACCATTGTCAGCATCGATGAATCCGGACGCTGCCGGACGTAAGATCCCGAACCCTTGCGCGAAACGACGAGACCGTCGGTTCTGAGCCGCTCCAGCGCCTCGCGCACGACGGGTCTCGATGCGCCGAAATCGCCAGCGAGCCTCGTTTCCGAAGGCAACCGCTCATTTACGGGAAACGTGCCGTCCGCGATCATCCCCACGATCTTCTCGTAGATGATGTCGCTGAAGCGCGTTGCGCCTCTGTTGGAAACGGCATCGACAGCGACTGTCATTATCGATCTTTTCTCCCCGTTGCGCAGGCCGGCCGGCTGGCGCCGAATATATCTGTCGCCCATGCACCGAAATCCCGCCACGCTCCCGGCCGCTAGGTGACGGGTGACAGCATCTGACAGATTGGCGGTTTTTCCATTCCTTGATCTGCCTCGGCAACGGCCGTGGCGGGGCGTGTGATGTTGAATCACTATCGAATATGTAATTATCTGTCAACTCTTGTAATCATCTGGGAACGTGGCTATGGTTTCGTCCGCAGCGCCGAGGAGGGCGCAAACGGCAGGTTGGGAGCCCGCCGCACCAGCCGGTACCAGAGCCGCGCCGGCCTAAAACAGGGAGGAACTCGATGCCCAATGAAATTCTGTCGCGCGGTGTCACCCGCCGCGCCGTGCTTGGCGGTATGGCCGGCGTCGCGGCGCTGTCCGTCGCCGGTCGCGTCTCGGCAGCCGCAGGCGGCGAAGCGCCCGCACTTGCGCAGCTTGTGAAGGACGGAAAACTGCCGCCGTTCGCCGAGCGCCTGCCGAAGAAGCCGATGGTCGTCAAGCCGTACGAGAAAGTCGGCACCTATGGCGGCTCGCTGCGCCGCGGCCTTCGTGGCTCATCCGACCATAACGGCATCCTGCGCATGGTCGGCAATCAGAGCCTCGTGCGCTGGAACCTCGAATTTACCGCTGTTGAGCCGAACCTGGCCGAGCGCTGGGAAGTCAGCGACGACGCAACACAATTCACCTTCCATCTGATCGAAGGCGTGCGCTGGTCGGACGGTCATCCCTTTACGGCCGATGACGTGGTTTTCGCGATCGAAGACTGCGTCAAGAACACGGAACTCTACAGCTCGACACCGGCGCAGCTTGCCGTCGCGGGTAAGCCGGTCACCGTCGAGAAGATCGACGATTATACGGTGAAGTTCACCTTTGCGGCGGCCAACGCGCTTTACCTGGAAAACCTCGCCACGCCGCTCGGTCAGCATCCGACACTCTTCCCAAAGCATTACTGCAGCCAGTTCCTGCCGAAATATAACCCCAATATCGAGGCCGATGCGAAGAAGGCCGGCGTCACCAGCTGGACGGAACTGTTCCGCAGCCGTTGCGGCGACATCGAGATCCCGTCGCGCTGGGGCAATGTCGACAAGCCGACCCTCGATCCATGGGTAGTCAAAGAGCCCTACGCCGGCGGTACGACGCGTGTCGTCATGGCCCGCAATCCCTATTTCTGGCAGGTCGATACCGAGGGCAATCAGCTTCCCTACATCGATGAGATCAATTTCGGCATCTCGCAGGATGTCGAATCGCTGATGCTGAATGTCATCTCGGGCAAAATCGACATCCAGGAGCGCCATATCAGCGTGCTTGCCAACAAGCCGACGCTGTCCAAAAACATGGAAAAAGGCGATTATCGCCTGCTGACGCTGGTGCCTTCGGCCTCGCAGCAGTGCCAGATCTACTTCAACATCACCCACAAAGATCCGGCGATGCGCAAGATGTTTGCGGACAAGTCGTTCCGTCAGGCCTTGTCGATCAGCATCAATCGGCCGGAACTCATCGATATCGTCTATTTCGGACAGAGCGAACCCTACCAGGCTGGGCCGCGTCCGACCCATCCGTGGTATAACGAGAAATACGCGCGCCAGTTCACCGAGTTCGACGCCGACAAGGCAGGCGCGATGCTCGATGAGGCCGGCTACAAGAAGGGCGGCGACGGTTTCCGCCTCCGGCCGGACGGCCAGAAGGTGTTTTTCTCGATCGACGTCATTCCGACGCTCTATCCCGATCTGGTCGACGCGCTGGAACTGGTCAAGACGCATTGGGCCCAGATCGGCATCGACATGAAGGTCAACACCATCGAAAGGGCGCTCTATTACACCCGCGGCGACGACAATGCCCATGATGCGCAGGTGTGGCCAGGCCCCGGCGGCCTCGATCCGATGCTCGATCCGCGCGATTTCTTCGCCTTTCATCCTCAAGGGTCGCGTTACGCCATTCCGTGGACATTGTGGTACACCTCCAACGGTGCGCGCGGTGAAGAGCCGCCGGAAAGCCAGAAGAAGCGGATGAAGCTCTTCGACGAGGCGCGTTCGACGGCCGATCTCGACAAGCGCGGCGCGGTCATGAAGCAGATCTTCGATATCGCCGCGGAGGAATTCGAGACCGTCGGGCTTTGCCTTGCCGTCGGCGGCTTCGGCATCATCCGCAACAACCTGCGCAATGTTCCCGAAAAGGAGCCGGATAGCTGGTCCTGGCCCAATCCGGGGCCTGCTCTGCCGCAGCAATTCACCTTCACGAGCTGATTTGGATCTCCCGCGCCGTGCCTGATGGTACGGCGCTTTCTTTAATTTTGCCCTCCGAGATGCCAAGCCGGCCCGGCAGCCGGCAAGGCCCGGAAGGCGGCGTTCAATGCAAGAGGCGCACTATGCTGGTCTTCATCGCCAAACGCTTGCTGTGGATGATTCCATCGCTTTTTGCCGTTAGCTTCCTCGCTTTCGTGCTCATTCAGCTGCCGCCGGGCGATTACGTCACCACCTATATCGCAACGCTGGCAGCCTCCAACGAGATCGTCGATCAGAACACGGCCGCGCAACTGCGTGAGCGCTTCGGCCTCGGCGATCCGATGCTCGTCCAATATTTCAAATGGATATGGGGCATCCTTTCGCGCGGCGATTTCGGCATTTCCTTCGAATGGCAGCAGCCGGTCTCGGATTTGATCTGGGAACGCATGGCGCTGACGCTTGTTCTGGCTCTGTCGACATTGATCGCCACTTGGGCGATCGCGCTGCCGATCGGCGTCTTTTCGGCCGTGCGCAAATATTCGATCGGCGACTATTTCTTCACCGCCTTCACCTTCTTCGGCCTGGCCGTTCCGTCCTTCCTGCTGGCGCTGGTGCTGATGTATGTCGCGGCGGTCGAATTCGGCCAGGATGTCGGCGGCCTCTTTTCGCCGGAATACGAGAACGCGGCCTGGAGCTTCGCCAAGATGGCCGATCTTTTCTCGCATCTCTGGCTTCCCGTCATCATTCTTGCCGTCTCCTCGACAGCAAGCCTTATCCGCGTCATGCGCGCCAACATGCTCGATGAACTGCCGAAGCCTTACGTGACGACAGCACGGGCAAAAGGTCTGTCGGAGTTCCGGCTGCTGATGAAATACCCAATGATGATCGCGCTCAATCCGTTCATCTCGACCATTGCCTGGCTGCTGCCCAACCTCATCTCCGGCTCGGTCGTCGTCGCCATCGTCCTAAACCTGCCCACGGCCGCCCCCTTGCTGCTGCAGGCGCTGATGGCCCAGGACATGTATCTGGCGGGCGCCTTCGTTCTGCTGATCTGCGCGCTGACGCTGATAGGCTCTCTGATCAGCGATATCCTGCTTGCGCTGGTCGATCCCCGCATCCGGTTGGAATAGGAGCCGATATGGCCGACATCACCGTTACAAATATTCAGCCGGATCGCACCGCCGTCGCGTCGCAATGGCAGCTCATCTGGTGGGCTTTCCGCCGGCACCGGCTGGCCATGGTGGCGCTCGTCGTCACCGTGATGATGTACATCGTTGCCCTGGTTCCCGGCTTCTTCGCCATCAATGATCCGAATCTGCAAAATGCCCGGGCGACCTTTCATCCGCCGCAGAAATTGCATCTGATCGACACTGAGAACGGGTTCTCTTTCGGACCGCATTATTACCCGATGAAGCTCACCCGCGATCCGGAAACGCTGGCCGCCATTTTCAAGGAAGACACGACGAAGCGTGTCGACATCCAGTTCTTCGGGCGCGGCTATGAATATTCCGTGTTTGGCCTGTTCAACACCAACATCCATCTGATCGCCTCGCCCGACAAGACCACGCCGCTGCTTCTCTTCGGCGCCGACAGGCTCGGGCGCGATGTCTTCAGCCGAACGGTGCAAGGCTCGCAGGTTTCCCTGTCGATCGGCCTCGTCGGCGTCTTCCTGTCTCTGATGCTCGGCATCGTGATCGGCGGCATCTCGGGATATTACGGCGGCCGCATCGATTTCTTCATGCAGCGCGTGATTGATTTTGTGCTGTCGCTGCCGACGATCCCGATCTGGCTGGCGATGGCCGCGGCCCTGCCGCAGGACTGGCCGGCGACGCTGCAATATATGATGATCACGATCATCCTGTCGCTGACCGGCTGGGCGCAGCTTGCCCGCGTCGTTCGCGGCCGTTTCCTGTCCCTGCGCACGGAGGAGTTCGTGGCGGCCGCGAGGCTCGACGGCGTTCGCGAAGGACGCATCATCTTTCGCCACATGCTGCCGAGCTTCGCGAGCCACATCATCGCGTCGATCACCCTTGCGGTGCCGGCGATGATCCTTGCCGAAACATCTCTTTCCTTCCTCGGGCTCGGGCTGCAGCCGCCGACCATCTCCTGGGGCGTGCTGCTGCGCGAGGCCCAGAACATTCGCTCGATCGCCACCGCGCCCTGGCTCTTCATGCCGGGCTGCGCCGTCGTGGTTGCTGTGATGGCGCTCAACCTTCTCGGCGACGGCCTGCGCGATGCGGCCGATCCCTACAACAAATGAGGCCGGCATGACCGATATCGTACCCATTGCCGCCAAGCCGCTGCTCCAGGTGAAAAACCTGACCGTCGAATTCCCGCTGCGCACCGGCGTCTTCCGCGCCGTCAGCGATCTGTCTTTCTCGATCGAACCCGGCAAGACGCTCTGTGTCGTCGGCGAAAGCGGATCCGGCAAGTCGGTGACGGCGCGTTCGATCCTGCAGATCGTCGATGCACCCGGCCGAATTGCGGCAGGATCGATTGTCCTGAACGATCAGAACGGTGGCTCGATCGCTTTGACCAGTCTCAATCCGCGCGGGCGCCAGATCCGGGCGATCCGCGGCCGCGACATCGCCATGATCTTCCAGGAGCCGATGTCGTCGCTGTCGCCGATCCACACGGTCGGCAACCAGATCGTCGAAGCGCTTCGTCTTCACACAAGGATGAGCAAGGCGGAGGCGCGGGCGGAAGCCATATCGCTGCTGAAGCAGGTGGAAATTCCGTCGCCGGAAAAGGCGCTGGACCGCTACGCCTTCCAATATTCCGGCGGCATGCGCCAGCGCGCAATGATCGCCATGGCGCTCGCCTGCAAGCCGCAGCTCTTGATCGCCGACGAACCGACCACTGCCCTCGACGTCACCACGCAGGCCGAAATCCTCGACCTGATCGGAAGGTTGCAGAAGGCCAACGGCATGGCCGTGCTCTTCATTACCCATGATATGGGCGTGGTGGCGCAGATCGCCGACGACGTGCTTGTCATGCACAACGGCGTCGCCAAGGAATATGCGCCGGTCGAGCAGATCTTTCATGCACCGCAGGACGACTATACCCGCATGCTCATCGGCTCGGTGCTGAAGCTGGAGCAGAAGGCCGAAATCCGCCTGGCGCGCGCGCCGCTCGACAGGATGGCGGCGCCGATCCTCGAGCTGCGCAACGTCTCAATGGATTTCGGTGAGGTGAAAGCGCTGGACGATGTTTCCATCTCGCTTCTGCCGGGCGAGACGCTCGGCATTGTCGGCGAGAGCGGATCCGGCAAGACGACGATGGGCCGCTCGATCATGCGGCTGCTCGATCCGACAGCGGGCGAAATCCTCTATCGCCGCGCCGACGGCGGCATCATCGATCTGGCAACGGCAAGCGGCCAGACCCTGGCCGCCGCGCGCCGCGAATTGCGCATGGTTTTTCAGGATCCCTTCGGCTCCCTGAACCCGCGCATGACCGTCTCGCAGATCATCGGCGAGCCGCTGCTCGTCAACGGCGTCGCCAAGGGGCGGGCGCTGGACGAACGGGTCTGCCACCTCATGGAGCAGGTGGGCCTCGATCCGAGGGCGCGCGAACGCTATCCGCACGCATTCTCCGGCGGTCAGCGCCAGCGCATCGGCATTGCCCGCGCGATTACGCTCAATCCGCGCGTCATCGTCGCCGACGAGGCAACTTCGGCGCTCGACGTCTCGGTGCGTTCTCAGGTCCTCGACCTCCTGATGCGCCTGCAGGACGAGCTTGGCCTCGCCTATATCTTCATCAGCCACGATATCGGCGTCATCCGCTATATGTGCGACCGTGTCGGCGTCATGTACAAAGGCCAGCTCGTCGAAATCGGCGAGGCGGAGCAGGTCTGCCGCACCCCCGAGCATGCCTACACCCAGGCGCTGATATCGGCGATCCCACGCCCCGATCCGCGCGACCGCGACCATTCCAGGCGTTTCCGCTACGTCGCGCCCGATAATCTCAAGCCCGGCAATCTGAAGAATGGAAGTTCTCAGAGATGAAAATCACCGGAATGCGCACATTTCTCATGCAAGTCGGTCAGCCGGACCCTTCGAACTGGGCTTCCGATCACCGTCCGGGCGGCGCTAGCTCCAAGCAGTTCGGAGGCACCAGGAACTGGCTCTTTCTGAAGATCGATACCGACGAGGGTATCATCGGCATCGGCGAATGATCGGGCTGGCCGCGTGTCGTCGAGACCGCGATCCGTGATCTTTCACCCCTCCTCATCGGTGAGGATCCGGCTCATATCGAACGGTTGTGGCAGAAGATGCATCTCGCCATGATGGGCCATGGCATGCTCGGGACGGTCGGAGGCGGTGCGATGACCGGCATCGACATGGCGCTCTGGGACATCAAGGGCAAGGCGCTCGGCGTGCCTGTCTGGATGCTGCTCGGCGGCAAGGTGCGCGACCGGATCCCGATCTATTCGCATGCCAATACGCCTGAGCGTGCGCTTGCCCTCAAGGAACGCGGCATCAAGGCGATCAAGTGCGGCGGGGTCGCCGACCCGGTCCGCAAGGTTGCGGCGCTCCGCGATGCCGTCGGCGACGACATGGATATTGCCATCGACCTGCATGGGCCGCCTTGGCTGACGCCCGCGGATGCCTGCCGGCTGGTGCGGGCGCTCGAACCCTATGAGCTGATGTGGGTGGAAGATCCGATCGCGCCGGAGAATATCGACGGCTACCGCCGCATCCGCGACGCAGCTTATGTGCCGCTTGCGGCCGGCGAGCGCTCGGCGACCATTTTCGGCGAGCGTGAGCTCATCGAGAAGGAACTGGTCGACGTGATCCAGCCGGATACCGGCCGGGCCGGCGGCATCACGCAGATGAAGAAAATCGCGGCCATGGCCGAGGCCCATCATATCCAGATGGCGCCGCATTCGGGCTCGCTCGGACCGGTGGCGGAATATGCCGCGTTGCACCTGCTGGCGGCGATCCCGAACGCGCTGATCCTCGAGCGGCTCGACGATGACTGGGACGGCCGCCGCCAGACGATCGTGCCGCATCCGCAGCAGGTCGACGGCCTGATCGCCGTTCCCGATGGCCCAGGGCTCGGCTGCGATATCGACGAGGAATTCGTGGCGCGATTCCCGAGCGCTGGCAATGTCTCGGTGCCGCAAGCCGCCGGCGCCTACAATCCCGGAACCGATAACGAGCATGTCTACGTGCAGACGCGGGTGGCGCGCCGCAGCTATTTCAATTGCTAGAAGGACAGAATGATGAAGATCGACCGCATGCGGGTTTTCATGACCCGCGACAAGGACCGTCCGCGCGTGATTGTCGCGCTTGATACCGATGACGGGCTGACTGGCTGGGGCGAATGCTATAACCACGGCCCCGACAAGGCGCTGCCGCCGCTGCTCGATTATCTCTACGCCTTTGTGGCCGGCCAGGATCCGACACGTGTCGATTATCTCGTCAACCTGCTGATCCAGCAAAGCCGGTTCCCGCCGGGCGCACTCGGCCTTGCAGCGATCTCCGCGCTCGATCATTGCCTGTGGGACCTTGCGGCCAAGGCAGCGAACGTCCCGGTCTACAAGCTGCTCGGCGGCGAGGTGCGCGACCGCATCAAAGTCTATGCCGGGGTCTACACCGCGCCGGATGCGCCGGCGGCCCGCGACGAGTTCGATCGTCTGAAAGAAGGGTGGGGGTTCACCGCCTTCAAGCTCAGCCCCTGGCGGATCGACATGCATTCCAATCGCTGGGGCAATGTCGTCAATGCCTCGGCGGATTATTTCCGCTCGCTGCGCGAGACGGTCAACGACGAATACGAGATCGCCTTCGACGCTCATGCCAAGGTTTTCGAACCGATCGCCGCCCGCCAGCTCGGCAATGCGCTAGCGCCTTACGACCCGCTGTTTTTCGAGGAACCGCTGCGGCCTGAGAACATCGAGGCCTGGGGCGATCTGAAACAGGGGCTCAACTGCGTGCTCGCTACCGGTGAATCGCTCTACAGCAGAAACGAGTTCCTGCGCCTGCTGCAGGTCAAGGGCGCCGATCTCATCCAGCCGGATATCTGCGTTGTCGGCGGCATCAGCGAAATGCGCCGCATTGCCACGCTCGCCGAAGCCTTCTTCGTCGGCGTGGCGCCGCACAATCCGATGGGGCCGCTGGCAACCGCGGTCAACGTGCATTTTTCGGCCGCGGCGCAGAATTTCCGCATCCTCGAATACCGGCTGCCGAAGGGCCAAGCCTATGTCTATGGCGGCCTCGATGTCGAGAAGCGCCAAGGAGAGACCCGCTATGTCGTCGATCCCTATCTGCCGAAGGACGGTTATCTCGAACTGCGTCCCGACCGGCCCGGCTGGGGCGTGGAAATGGACGAGAAAGCGATGGAAGAGGAAGGCTACATCCACTGGCAACGGCGGGTGCCGAAGCGGCCGGACGGCTCCTACGCCTTCGCTTAAAGACGTAGCTTGAAAACCGAAAACTGGCTGCTGCCGCATGGAGCGGCCAGTTTCCTTTATGCTCTCGTGCATGTCGCCCGGAAGTGTGCAGCGGTTCCGGGATGACGACGCATAAAAACAAAAGGCTAGGGCAGAGGAGCCGGCGAACCGCTAAGCGGCCAGTTTCCTTTATGCTCTCGTGCATGTCGCCCGGAAGTGTGCAGCGGTTCCGGGATGACGACGCATAAAAACAAAAGGCTAGGGCAGAGGAGCCGGCGAACCGCTAAGCGATCTAAGGTAAGCGATTACGTTCAGGCGATCATTTTCATCGGGCGCGCCACGAACGTCCATATTTACGCCTGGCGTCGTGAGAGTGGGGTCCGGCGATGAAGATGTTGAGGTCCTCGTAGGTCCATGCCCCGTCCCAGGCCAGCAGTGTTTGGGAGTAGTTGCCGAATTTCGTCGAGGCCTTGTCGCGTCCTACAACGTTCCATAAGTTCGGCCCGATTCTGGGTACATCCTGCGTGCGTGTTACGTGGCATCCGGAGCAGTTCGGCCCAAAGAACGCCGCGCCCTTTGCCGGATCACCTTGTGCAACTTTTGCAGAAATGGGTTGAGGTTTTTCTACGATGACACCGTGCCCAAACAGGTAGTCGGCGATTTCGGCATGATTGTCATGTCTTGCGAGATGGTAGGGAGTGATGATTGCTGTGAGGCGGGCGGGGTCGCCTCGGACCCAGATGGCGTTGACGTCTGCACCGGCTTCAACGAGAATCTTAACGCATTCTATGCAGTCGTTCGCGACCGCGAAGTGCAACATGCGCTCGCCCCTCGCAGCGGTGTTAGGATCGGCACCGTGCGCCAATAACAGCCGCATAAGATCGGACGAACTCTTCAGGACCGCACCGGTAAGCGGTAGGCCAATAGCCGACTCGTCGTTCACGCTGACCCAGTGCGATAAGCAATTCTGCTGCTTTCAAGTGTCCGTCACGAACAGCAAGGAAGAGAGGCGTGGCTCCCTTGTCCTGCTCTTCAATGTCGGCGCCCGCATCCATAGCCGCCCTAATAGCATGAGAGTTCCCCCGGCTATGCCGGGGTGGCAGTAGCAGTTTGACATTTGCGGGAGCCCACCGCGACTTTTCCTTTGTGAGCCGCCAAGCACACGAAAGGTCAAGTCACGATGGA
>Ga0123341_1000074_pt1 | contig 41992 bp, 27 predicted proteins | sample Turbeapinknodule_FD_89959 | JGI IMG/M metagenome (GOLD analysis project Ga0123341, IMG submission 89959) | Root nodule microbial communities of legume samples collected from Mexico - Turtle bean Mexico pink nodule | ecosystem: Host-associated > Plants > Roots > Nodule | place: Mexico: Nepantla...
CACTTTAAACGAATAGGTTAAATTCAGAACTTAATTAGTAAAAAAAACACAATAAATGTACAAAAAATAGATTAAAAAATTATAAAATTTGTAACCTGTAAAAAATAAAACGATGAAAAAATGGAGATGAAAAGTTAAGAGAGAAGAGATATACATGATTGTAACGAATCCTTAATAGTTTATATTAAGAAAAAACGTGTTTGACTTTATGAAGTGGTTGTAGTGGAAGAGGATAAGGCCAAGTAATAATAAAAATGAATATATAAAAAAAACAAAAGCAATTGATACAACGTTGTTCCATGCCTTATCCACAACATTTTAACCTTCAAACAAAAAACGCGTAACATTCTAGAAGCCAAATACCTTTTCAGTTTTTTCTTGCCAAAATTATAAATAGGCCAACAAATCTATAAAGATCGCTATGTCGTGTGCTTGTGTCTATCCATTGCAATTCCAACTTCTTCTTTCTCTTTCTCTTTCTTTTTCTTTGCTTGCTGATGATGTCACGCGCCCTATTGTTTCACGCGCCGGGGGGAGATGGGGCGGAGGAGGAGTGTAGTACGTCGTCGTCGATCGGGAGGAACAGCGACGTGTCGTCGGAGAGATCTGCGGAGGGAGGAGAAAACGAGGTGGAAAGTGTCTACCGTGGACCTTTGCATTCTATGGAAACCTTGGAAGAGGTTCTTCCCATAAGGTAACTAACACTACATGAACCTTTATTAGTGCCCTTTTTTTTTTCTGTGATACTAGTTTTAGATCCTTCTCTTTTATTGCATGGTGTTAGTTTTTTTTTTATTGTTTTGTTAAGTAGATTCATTTGTGAGGTTATTGCTTTCTTTTCTGGGTGATGATAAGCATCCAACCAAATTGGAGTGGAAATAGAAGAATTAGGAAGGAAGAAAACAAATAGAGAATAATGATCTGTGTAATAAAGTAAGAAAAAAAATATTGAGCTGATAGTGAGTGTATATTTATAATTTTTCTTTATTTAGGAGTTGGAAATGTTCATTTTCTGATGCCAAACTGCCATTTGTATTGATTTGTTTTCTTCTTTGCCCACGAAGTTTCTGCCAATTTGGGTGTTGAATTTGAATCTGGTCTTCCCGGAAATTCAGCTATAAACTTGATTTATGTGAAACTCTTTGGGTCACTTGTAATTGTCCTAAACAAGACAAGTTGTATTTTACTCCAATTCCTTCCCTTTTGAGTTTGTTTTAGGTGCATCTGTAGATTTAGGTTAAAAGAAGAAAGAAATATTTAGATATGGCCAAATTGTTTATTTGTCGAAAGTCCATTTTGTTGGACTTAACATAATCAAGGTCCTAGAGATTAAACATTCTCTCAACATAGCTGCTTTCAAAAAACTTTTTAATGTGACAGATGTCTGGTTTGGTTGCTTACATCTAATCTATCTGTTGTTTGTCTTGCTTCTGATGATGTTTGTAATTAATGAATTGGTTGTGGTTGAGCAGGAGAAGCATCTCAAAGTTTTATGGTGGCAAGTCAAAGTCATTCACTAGCCTGGCTGATGTAGCATCTTCCCCCTCAGCGAAAGACATTGCAAAGCCAGAGAATGCCTACACCAGGAAGCGTAGGAATTTAATGGCATTGAATAATGTTTTGGACAAGAATAGAAGCTACCCTCTAAGGTTTATTGGTGGTGCCATTTGCAAGAGATCAATCAGTTTGAGTAGAAGCAATCTGGCTCTAGCTGTTGCCATGAATAATTCTGACAGCAGTAGTAGCATTACAAGTGAAGAAGACTCTGGTTCCAGCTCAAACTCGATACCATCACCCTCATCGTTGTCGTCATTACCAGCGCTTCATCCGAGAAGTAGAGTGGCTTCTGGGGCATGCCCATCCTCTCCTTCGCTGCAGAATTTGTCTTCCTGGAGATCATTTTCCCTGGCTGATCTACAGCAGCATTGTGCCATTGCTGCAACCATGAAGATTTCAAGTACTTCCATCGGAAATGAGACAGCTCATCCATCATAATAAAGATGATAACAAGCTATGTGATTTTAACTATTAAGGGTTATTTATTTGAATGAATATCTTGCTCCCCTCCTATTTGTTGGAGGAAGCAAGTTGTGTAGAAAAACAAGCCTTTTGCCTCGTCTTGGAATTAACTTGAGTAGGATATGATATGGAGCATTAACTCTTCTCTATTCTGCTTTCCGCTTCGGTAATAATGGTAAATCAAGATATCTATAACAATGCTCATCTTAAATCTTCTTACTTGGCATTCAGCCAAATTGGCAAAGGGACATTATACACTTAACGAATCAATCCTTGAAAAAACATGGATAACACTTTTCTTGTGTCATTGCCAAATGGCATAGAAAGTTGAAACCAAAAGAAATGTCTACTAGTGAAGACCTCTCTCTTCTTAAAATTAGATATTATCGATATTTTCCTTTTTTAATTTTTAAATATATAACTTTTCAATCGCTAGATGTATATTCATCAATTTGTCCTCTCTAAATTTATGATTCTGAATTTAAAAATTTGGAATTTATTGAAACTTTTTTCTGACATCTATATTCTTAAATTTTAAACTTTATAATCTATACACCTTCAAAATGAAATCTCAAATCACCCTTTTGAGTACTTGTTTCACGATTGACAGTTCGACGTAATTTATGTAGAAAGAGAATGAATGTTAACGGGTAACTAAAAGGTTTATTATCCGTGAGAAAGATTGTTTATTAAAGAAAAAAAAACTACCATTAATATATAATTAATTTGAAAGAGTTACTAGTAATTTTAAACACATTTAATTATCTTAATTAACAAAATTTAAATAAAACACATGTAATTATTATTTTTTGTATTAAAACTGATTTGTTTTAATTATTGTGATAAAATATCTATCCAATGTTAACCAATTCACTTGATTTCTGTAACTGTTTCCATCTTAATTTGAGTACAAATACGAAGAAAGTTAAGCAATTTACTTGATTTCTACATTGAAGTACCACAAATTTTCTTCTTTTATCGATAGACCATGCCGAATATTGGCAAGAACAAACAACTAAATAAAATTGACAGATATAAACCACCACAAAATAAAGGATGGATTAACCTTACAGGTTCCATATACAAGAACTAAAATCGAAGAAATGAACTAAATAGTTTAATCATAGAAAAATTAACTGTATGTTAGTCTGTCATTCGCTGCCAAATTATACAACAATCAAACCAGAAGCAAAACAATGATCATCTCCATTCCAATTGGAATAAAATCAAGGTATATTTACAAAGGGAATGCTTTAAAATTAGTGGCATTTATGGCACGAAATGCCCATACTGTGCTTCAAAACACAAAAATTGCTCAAGGTGAAAGTAAATTTAGAACTGGAATGGGCAAAATTAAATGATGTTAATATTTACAGGAATGAATGAAATTTAATTTTGGCCATAGCCTAGTTACAATTGCATACCTACATAGAATACAACATGAAAATCAATAATAAATATACCTAAGTGGGTGGATGGCAAAATAATAGAGGCAGCGTCCCAGGCTTGCAATGTGATTTATATACTATGGGTAATTAATTACAAAACGTTGGTTGAACTATGTAATTTAGAGGGGAAGATTACAATCAACCAAGAGAATCACTCTTCTATCTCTGGCATCGTATACAGCAAGCGCACAATGTAAACAACCAAGATAGCTGTCCACGTGAGAGAAACTTGTGTTTCCAGTGCAGATACCGTATTAGCATTGTCATCAAAATCCAGAGATGAATTCGTAGACCAGTTACTTCTGATGTGAACTAAGAAACTGAGCGCAGGAATATTCGGACACGAATTCTGGAAGATGAATCTCATCAAGATCTATGGCAGGAATAGCCATATCTATGTCTTCAGCAGAGAAAGGAATGCTGCAGCGAAGAAAATAAGGTTAAATAAGACAGGAATCACAAACGGTGGCTGTTTGACTCTTGAGATGCAAAAACAGTTCCTTATTACTAACTTGGAGCAATTTTAAATTTCATCTGCGAAATTGTGTAAGGAATCACACCTGCGACTTTTTATTTGTAAGTTGTAACATGCAATGTGCACAACAACTTATATGCAGGTTTAGATCTTAATGATTTTTAGATGGGTTAAAGAGTAGTACAAATTTATCCATTTATTTTATTCTAACTGAATTGAAGAAAGTTCACATTTCCCTCTCTCTCTCCCCAAGACGCCACATCAGCATTTTCTTATGCGTGCATTCAATTAGACTAACAAGCATTGGTAATGTCTAACAGCAGGTAATTCTCATAAGCATTAGATAGAGCGTCCATGAGCGTCACAGTACTCAATTGAAAATTCTAAACTACAAGACCACCAAACAAAAATGCAACCAACTGAACTGCAAAGTACACCGGTTAAGAGTTATGCTGCTTGACATACTTATTAAGCTTCATCTAACAATAAACTAGCAGGTAAAAAAAGAAGTATCCTGTTTTATAAAAAAAATGTAAAAAAAGACCTTGCTTTTTCGGTATTATAATTTCAATTTTAAAAAACTGGAATAAGAATCAGAAATCCTGTTGAAGTAAAAACAGGCCAGAAAAACACAGAAGCAGGGAAATCATTCATATTGATTCATACAATAATCATGTTAAAACTACAAGTGAAAAGAACTTGGATGAGAGAAGGTAGTGTACCTCAGATCATCATCCAATAAGAAAGAATTTGAGGGCAGGACCTGATTGTCCTTGCTGACAATTTCCCTCATTTCACTAACCACCTGTTTACCATATATTGTTCAGAAGTCTAATGAAACTACGATAATAGTTCTTTTGAATAAATTAAAAACAAAACTTGCCTCATTGGACACACTTTGGGTTCCATACTTGTCATCCCAGTACATCGTACTGATTCGATAGATTTGCCTCACTGTCAATGCCTGATGAAGAAAGGCATTAGCATTATTTACAAATTTTATATGCTTAGATGAATTGTACATCAATATTTTGTATTCATAACATTACACATGCAGGGAATTGGACATATGCTAATTAGAGAAATCGAGAAGGCATATAATGAATTCTGTGGGTTTAAGCCACAATAAAGCTATTCGATTTATATGATCAATTACACTATTTTAGGCTAATAACAAAAATATTGAATCAATCTAATTATCCTAACATCAACCGTGACTATATCTATAGGGTTATAACGTATCTACAAGATTCTAACACTCCATCAAGGTAGAGCATGTAGGCCATATTTACCAAACTTATTACATATGTAGTTAATATGATGACCCCTTCCTTAGTGACTTACTGAATATATATGATAGTTGATACTTCCTCGATATGCACCAAACTCATTAGATATGTAGTTAATATGAGGAACCCTGGTTGACTTAATGAATATCTACGCTAGTTGATACTTTGTCAGACATCATTTCTTTTCTAGGGCATGACTTCTTTCCTCACAAAATTAACAATCAATTTCAATATGTCTTGTACTTTCAAATCATATTTTTAATACTTTCTCAAGCTGTAGCATACAAATCAAACTTGATACAAATGTAATCAACACAAGATCTCGAGACATGTTTCTTGGTTATTGGAGCTGACAAAGTAAATAATGACAAAGCTTCACACATCAATTTGGTGCAAGTGTATGAAGATGATGTGCTGACGAGTTAGTGACACATGTCAGTGGTTGGTCGTAAGTCAGGCACGTAGTGGTTGCCAAAAGAGGACAACTTCAATTATAGGGTCATCTCCAATTATTATATCATAGTATATAAGTGATTGCGAACCTCACTTTATGAGCCAATTTTATAAAGTTGAGTTAGGCTTAAAGTCTACTCCTTAACATGGTATCAAAGTCATTTAGAGCCTATCCTAACGGGAGTTTGTTGAGCTTATCATGCCACCTGCTATCGGATCACCCATAAATATATAGCAAGAGTTGGCAGTCTTGGCGAGAAGGGTGTGTGTTGGAGATCCCACATCAACTATAAATAAGAACATTACATAATATATAAGTAATTGCAAATCTCACCTTATGAGAACCGATTTTATAAGGTTGAATTAGGCTTAATCCTTTAGATTGTGGGACTGTTATACAATAAAATATACAAAATTAAAATAATAACATAATCAATAACATAATAACATAATAATATAAACTATGGTCTAAGAAATGTTCAACATCAATATATGCTTCAAGACTAATATTCTTGTTTCTTTTTTAACAAAATTTCTCTTCTTGATATCCCTGTCCCTTTTAAATACTCGACAATTCTAAGAGTAGCTTAAATGTGTTTCCTTTGGTTGATGCATAAATTGACTTACTAGGCTCAAAGAAAGCAATATCTGGTTTGGCGTGAGATAGATAAATAAGTCTTCCTACAAGTCTTTGGTACATTTCTTTATGTACAGCCAGACCATCCTCTTCACTTCCCAACTTTGTATTAGGATCAACTAGTGTGTTTGCTGGTTTGCTAGCTGTTCTACCGGTTTCTTTTAGCAAATCAATAATATACTTTTTTTGAGATATGAAGATCTCTTTTTGGGAACGAGAAACTTCAATTCCTAGAAAATATTTTAACTTTCTAAATAAAATTGTTACTCCTCTTGAATCAAAATGCTTGATAAATAAAGTGTGGTCCCCTTGACTCTCTTTGTATTAAAACTCATTGTGACTTTGATAAACCTCCCTATTAAAAAGTGGACTTTAAGTCTAACTCAACCTCATAAAAACCGACTTATAAGGAGAGGTTTGCACCCACTTATATACTATGAAATGTTCTAATCTCTATCGATGTGAAACAAACGGCCCGATAGTGGGTGACCTGATAAGCCCAACAAACAATTGCTAGGATAGGCTCGAAATAGCTCTGATACCATATTAAGAAATAGACTTTAAGTCAAACTCAACCTCATAAAATCGGCTTATAAAGTAAAGCTTGCACCCACTTATATACTATGAAATGTCTTAATCTCTAGTCGATGTGGAATTTCCAACACTCCCAAATCATGCTCTAGGTGACTTTAATCGTAACAAAATCTTCCATTTTTTTTGCATAGTAGAAATTGAAGCTAAATAACTAATAAACGATTCTTTTAAACTAAAATGTAGGATGTCCAAGACGTCCGTGTTGAAGCCACATCTGAGAGGATGACCAAGATTCAGGGTATGGCTAAAGATTATAAGTGAGTGCCTACAGTCTGGCACACTCTTTATTTTCTTCATGCTATAAGTAGTATCACCCGCCCTACTATTTAGCAATTCCAATTGTCTTTCCCGTGGCAAGATCTTGGAAAACACAATGGGAATAAAAAACATACCATCGCATAATTTAAATCTTGGATAACCTTAGGAATAGACAAGAGGTTATTAGATAGTTTGATAGTGTGGGAACATGAATCACATGTTTTAATAGAAAGGAAGGTTGAAGGTGGATGTTACAACAACTAGTAACGTGGATATTGGAACCATTAGCAACATTAATATGTTGGTTAATAGATAAAGCAGTGTAGGATGAAAAATAAAAGCAATGAGGTGTCATATGGTTAGTAGAACCAGAGTCTATAATCTAGATATTCCCACTACTAGGAGTAATAAAGGAAAAGAAGCTAGAATTCTTACCACTCATGGTTAAGAAAGAAGAGTTAGATGTCTTACTAAGGGAGTCCATCAAAACCAATTGAGCTTTGCAAATAGATTAATTTATAAATAGTTTATAAATTTTTCCATTACAATCCCACTACAAATGTGATTACAATATAAATTTTTAAATTATTTAGAACCTAATTAAGGAAAGAAATAATTAGTAATTAAAGCTATACAAATCAAATCACCAAAAGATATCAAATTTGTCCTAAAAAATAGAAAACAAAATCTACACTAATTATGGAATAATTATCTCTACAAAATTACACAACAAAGCTGATTAACATACTCAGTAGCTTACTTCACAGACATGGTTTTTACCTTTTCATCATATATTTGTGCAACATCTTTTGCCTCATAATAGAATTGCTCTATTGCAATCCATATTACTTTAGTTGAATTAAGAAACATACAGGTGTAATTGATTTTTGGAACCGTTGAATTCCATAATCACGCCATTATCATAAAGTCTTCTTCATTCGAGGACTTGAAAGTATGATCATCTTCAAAAGGAGCATCAACAGTTAAATGGCTAGCCTTTCCTTTCCCTTTCAAAATGGTTTTATTGAGTTCAGACCACTTCAGATAATTTTCTCCATTCAATCAATAAGCTAAATGAACATTTTGCAACTCTCCCACATTGCGGGGTTTGTCTCCATTTTCGATTATAGCCATTACAAAAAAATTATAAACATGGATTTGATGCAGCAATGAAGGTTGCAATAGTGCTCAACAATGGAGGACAAACACACAAGGAGTTCAAAGACTCAAACCGTGGAACAATGAAGGTTGCAATTAGGATTACACAACAATTAAGGTTACAATTAATTTACATGATCATAGGCTCCCAAGGAACAGGCACTTTGATACCATCTCAAGTTTGAAAGAAAATAATTTTTTTCTTATTATTTTTCATTACATGTATAGGAAATATGAATAGATTAGATGGCTATTTTTGGAAATAAACAATGCCTACTCTAATAAATAGGTTCCCTTAGATTGTGGGTTTGTTATGCTAAAAATAAAAACAAAAAATATAAAAATATACATGTTGCAGATCTCACATTGATTAGAAATGAGGACATTTCAAAGTATATAAGTGAGTGCAAACCTCATATTATAAGCCGATTTTATAAGGTTGAGTTAAACTTAAAGTCCACTTCTTAATATGATATCAGAGTCATTTAGAGTCTATCCTAGCGAGAGTTTGTTAGGTTTATCACACCACCCGCTATCGGACTAATATTGGACCACCGCACAAGCTGACAGATCTTAACGCCATTTCATAGTATACAAGTAAGTGTAAACCTCATTTTATAAACCGGTTTTATAAGTCCACTTTTTAATAATACAAAATTAAAACTAATAAGAATAAAATCTAAAACTTCCTAAAATATCTCTACAGGTTACTTTAGAGGACATAGTGACTAGCAAGGAGCAAATAAGAATGTTCAAGAGGAAAGAAATTGTTTGGAGAGCGTAGAAAATGTTGTAAGACACAACAACTATTGCAGAACAAAAATACTCAAGAAGTCAAAGCGACTATCCGAGAACAAAAAATATGCCCAAAGAGTGCAATAACTGTAGATGTGCAAAAATGCTCAAAGGGAGCAACTACTTAAGAGCAAAAATGCTTGGAGACACAATAACCACCGAAAAGCAAAATTGCTTGTAGATGCAATGACTACTGAAGAGCAACAACATGCTCGGGGAGGATGGTGACAAGAGAGAAAAAATGCTCAAAGGGTGTCATGGCCGCAAGAGAGTGCAATGATCGAAGAGCAAAAATGCTCTAAGGACACAATGGCTATTGGTGTTGAACATCGCATGACAATCGAAGGCATTGGTGGCAATCCCTGACTGGAAAATACTTGTCAAAATGTCTCTAGTGGTGGATAATGAAACACAAAAGAAAAATACTAGAAACTGAAAAACATACATGATGTCTAAAGTTATACACCTATGGGCAATGGGCCCACAAGAAAAGCATGGATTAGAGTTGTCTTCTCATCAGGCTCCGATACCATGTTGAGAAGAGTAAAATTGAGAAGGCAGATGATGTATTTTATGAGTTTATACTACAGCAGAGCTATTCAATTTATAGGGCAGAAAACATAATTATAGAATATTCATTTACCTTACTTTAGGCTACTAACATAACTATTCTTAACATAAAAAATTACTACACGCATCTATAAGGTTCTAACATATGTAGAAGATTCTAACACTAACAAATGGGATAATAGGAGGATCTTTGCTATGAAAGAAACCAAACATGCTCCCTCAATAGTGGAAGGAAGGCAATTAACTGTTTGTTCCATATTGTTAGAACAAGTGAATCTGAGAGGCATTGGTAATGAAGATACTTGCATAATTGTTTTAAAAATAAAATTTTCAACAAATAAATGTATTACTATTAATAATTGAGTAAACTTTTAGTCGATTCCTTCGACGTTACCACGATAATAGAGAGGAAATTGGAGAGGGAAGCTGGAAAAAGAGAAGAATGGTGGAAAGACTGAGTAGGACAAAAATGGAGGACGCCTTGAAGTGTTTGCACTATCCTAATTCTTTCATTAGTGAGTGATCTAGGGAAATGCGTAAACACATTTGTTTTTGGCATTCTCGTAATCTGAACATCACTGTAACAAGGATATAAGCTTTTGTACAAATACATAAAAAGTAATTTATTTTCAATGTCCTATCATATTAACATCCATATATTGGTTTTCACATAATCAAATTCCTTTTACCCCAACTCGCATCTAAGATGTTTCACCTACACATTTAATCTGTTCAAAACAACTGGACTAAAATAATTATGGCCTATGCACCTCGTGATTGAAACACAATTACATCTTGAATGATGATTAAAAAAACTGTTTCAAGAAAGACTGAAGTTGGATGACTAGCATTGCAACAACAAAGTTTAGAGAATATGATAAATTGGACAATACGATAATTTAACAATCATACCGGACAAAGATCTTTTCGAATCTCTTCCAAAGATTTCTTTCTTTTCTGGTGTATTACCTGCAGAATTCAAACAAAGGAAATTAAAGATAAGAGAGATAACAACTCTTTTGACACCATTCAAATCCAACCAAAATAAGACAATTTTTATACCAAGAACCCAACAGCTTGTCGTATGTAATTGAGCTCATGCCAGGATGTCCCTGCATACTACATTTCACAAGTACTTAGTAACCCATAAAGCTAAAATTTCAAAAGTATAAAAATGTCAATCTACCTCCTCCTTTGCATTGACTATCCATTTTTCCAGTTCGGCTAGACCAGACTTCACATATTCACCATTTGAGAAAGTGCAACATTCCCGACGCAAAAGAAGACTAAATATTGATGGAATTTTAAAAAAAAGTGAAAAAACTAAACACAGGAAGATAAGAAACAAAGTAAATTAATGACTTTAATATACAAGAACAATCATAGTTTTTACCTGTTGAAGAGTGTAATATTGATGAATGAAAACACCTGTGTAACTAGTTTACGGATGAAGAAGGATGGCACCTAAACAAGTAAATTTTAGGCAAGACATAAAAGTTAGACACTGTGAATGGTTGAAACTTGTTAGCACTAATAGAGCAATTATATCCACAACCAGAAAAATCATCATTTATATGTACTCCAAAAATTATTAGATCCAACCCACAGAATCAACATCTAGAAAAATATGTTCCAAACCACAAAATCAACATCTTGAATGCATCAAATACTGTAGAATACAATGAAGTGTACAATTTCACCATGGTAGTAAGTACAATAGGTTGTCAACCATGGTGTCGCCTAGCCTGGACAATCTCAACCATGGTGTCGCCGGAACAAATGGCAGTGACAAGGCACATTGATGGTGGCAGAGTGATGGCGGCAAAAATTTAACACTAGTGAACAGTGGGTCACCGGGGAGGCAAGGATTAAACCTAACTCTAGAAACCATATTAAGATAAAAGAGAGAAAGGCTTAGGCTGAATCCATTGTGTGTATTGAACGCGTATGGTTATGCCTTTATAAATAAGAAAATACAAAGATAAGGACCTAAGCCCATTACATCTAACAATACACATACAACTACTCTTTTTTACTATGTGGTTGTCATTAATAGTATCTTTACATGTTTATGTTGTAAATAACGGATTATTAGGATACAAATATACTTAATATCTCCATAGAAATTAGGAAAATATATCTTTAGAATCCTCCTATTCATTTTAGCATATTTTTATATCTATATTTTAAAGGATTTAATTATGGTAATGTGAAAATCCCAATGATTCAAAATACAAAACAAGAAATAAGGTTAAAGAAACCTCAAAGACACTGGATATCATAAAAGAAGGGTAGAAAGAGAATTTTCTTTTATTTATACAAGTCAATGACGGTCAGCCTATTAGCCACCCTGGGCGCTCATTCCAGCTTTTGATCAGGTTTAACCAAAGCCTTAGATGCCAGTTATGTCACACGTAACTATAGAGTGATTTTAACCAAATATGCTTTTACTTACCATTGATAAAGGGTATGTTTGAACAAACTTCTCCATAAGGCCTTTAAGGGAGAAAAAATAGGAAATAAATGGATCTAACTTTTCCATAAGCTAAAATTAGCTTTGCACATGTTAAAAACAAAAAATTAGAGAAGCTATATGAAAGAGTTTATACAATATAGTTCAAGCATACACTAATTTTAACTTATGGAGGTAATTTAAACTTTCTTTTTTAATATATTTCTCTTAGAAGGAGCTTATAAAGAAGCATGTCCATAGCTTGACCATTAAAGTTTGAAAAACAAACCCAATCCATATCCATGTAATTGGACAAAGTTGGTAAGAATTTTTGAACCCAATTTAAAGTGGTTATAAGACTAGTTTTGTTGAACAATTATAGTTAGATCATAAATTTGGTTTTAAAACATAATTTGACGCCTTAGTCGAGTTGATAATGCCCTGGCAGAGGTTGAGTCAACAACACCTTGATTGGGCAAGGCCAAGTTGAATATAACCCGACAAAGGCCAACTGAAAAAATGTGTTGACCAAACAATTTCTTAAGATGAACATTAATTTTGAACATTTTAAAATCTAAATAAACATTGAATCGGTATCCAAGTAATTGAATTGGAATTAATGTGATCTGGTTTGGTGTCGTTATGATAAAAGCATATATCCACATGAAGCTTCACTTTATTAGAGTGCCATTAACAAGGTTGTATAGCACTAAGAAAGGATGATTTCAAGAAAAAATGGAAGGTACACAACAAATATACACGAAAAACTTAACCTCCAGTGCACGAAATTAAGGATAGTATAAAAGAATACAACAAATGGAGAAATGTATACAATGAATCAAACACATTAACAAAGTCAAAGACCACTAAAACAATAAAACGTACATGATTTCCACGAAGTTTGCTCATGAGTGAATCCAAAAATTTGACAATGTTATCCCATGGACCACTAGATGATTGTTGGGGAATCCCACGAGGAGATCTAGACAGTTTTGCCCCTTGCATTCCTCGTCCTGTTTTGGGTGCCTAACCAAAAAACAATAAATTATAAAATTAAACATAAGCAAACATTAACAAAGATAGACAATTAAATAAAGATTTAATACTTAAAAAATGTAAAAATGTTAGAAGTTTATTAGTGTCTTTTAGAACATTTTGTAAAGCTGTTATTTTGTTGTAACATGTCATACAAAACTTATATGCTCTAACTTTAGGGGGAGTGCTATAATTATAGTAACAATGAAATTGATCCTATATAATAAAATATATATATATATATATATATATTAGGAATGTTATTATTTATTATCGTATCTTTGTTGTTAGAATATCAAATTTCCTCTATTTATTATATTGATTCATTCTTCTCAATATAAATAAAGCACCAGTGCTATCTCAGGAACACACGGTTCCAGCTCTATTTCTCTTCTTCCTAGAATTTAATAGGTTCAAACAACCTCTACGAGCTTGGTCATTGTCACACCTCTTGATAAATGTGTTCAAAGGAATGATGCTGCCGAACTATCCCAGCTGGAAAAACATTTATGCAGCCACTTTCTAACTAAAGACCTTGGATGTCAAAAATATGTTTTGGCCATTAAACTTCCCAAATGTACTGTTAATTCCCAAATGAAGTATGCTCCGTGTATCTTGAAAGGGAAAGACGTAATTGATTGTAGGTCAATTAATAATATAGTTAAGGACCCTAATGAAAAAGAAATGAAGATCAAGGAGAACCTTCAAAAGATATAGAAAACTTATTGAACCTTTAGATCCAAAAAGATATAGAAAACTTATTGAAAAGCTCATTCACATCATGATACTAGACCTGATATATGCTCTACTATTGGAGTTGTTAATTAACTCATGCAAGCAACTTATCTTCATCACTAGGATGTTGTAATTCATATTCTCAGGTACCTCGAGATGAGGATCTTTGTATAAAGATAAACGAAATATCCAAATTTTTGGATACTATGATGCTTATTGGGCAGGGTCTTTCATAGATAGGGATTCTACTATGTATTGTGTATCTATTGGAGACAATATTGTTTCCTAGAAAAGCAAGAAACAAAATGTAGTCGTTTAATTTAGTGTTAAAGCTGAGTATAGCAGAATGCCTTCAATCGCATGCAAACTTTTGAGGATCAAATCCAAGAATTAAAATTTGATGAGATTTAATAAATGAACTCCTATTGTGACAATCAAATAGCACTTCAAATTGCCTAAATCCAATGTTCCAAAAAAAAACAAACAAAAAAATTGATTGTCATTTTGTTTGAGAAGTTATTGTGAAAAGAAATTAGAATTAAGTTGCAAATGATCCAGCCAAGTCTCTCAACATGAGGGGAATTTTTTAAATTCATTATTGTCTTCTAGAATGCTTTATAGAGATGTTTTTGGTTACCTGTCAATCATATTCGTTCCTAGGGTGTAGGTTTTCTTATCAAATTGTTGTGAAATGTGTGTTTAATCACACATGTAAATCCTTTTTTAGATTCATTGAAAGTGTTCTGAAATTCTTGTAGGAAAAAACACAATCTCCAGAGTTATAATAAAAGTGAATAGTGTCATTGAAGCAATAGTCAAACCAAACAATTGGTTTCCAAAGTGGTTTAAAATAAAATTCAAGTCAGAGAAAAGGCTTTCCTCTGTTGTAAATTCACCTAGTTTTTTATTCCTATGTGAATCACTTGTTTCTAACCTTTCACGCCATCACAAACACAATGGAAAAACCAAACACTTAAATCAAATTGCATGGTTCATTGTACAAAAAAGACAATCATCTTTTCAACCATAAGCATAACAATAGTATCATATAACTGTTTCTTCACATTTCTCCATAAACTCCAACCTTTAGGTGCCCCCCAGTAAATCCCTAACAAAGTATCCACACCCAGCAACAAAATCACATAGAACATCTAACATATAATAAAGAAAAATGGAAAATAGATTGAAAGCAAATGGGTGAACCACTAGTTCTGCTGAAAACATTAAAGCAAGTCAAACTGACTCGGGAAACAATAAATTTAGCCACAAGTAACATCTCCAAAGGATCTGAATATAACCAAAGAGTAAGAAATATCACCTGAATACAGGATGCCAGCAGTGGAGAAAGTTCTTTTTTCAAATTGTCACGTAAAAGACCAAAAATCTTCTCTACACAAGCAGTTAGCTGTTGTTTAAAAAGTATAGCAGGATATCTTGCCTCCACATGCGATACACCATCATCAAATCCAATAAACTGCAACGGAGATTTTGGTCCCTAGAAATACCACCAAACTAAAATCAGGGGAAGATACAAGACAAGCAGGGAACATATGACGACCAGTGTAAAATGGAAAACACCAATAAGCTAGGTATATTTTAGTCTCAATTTTCTCCTATCACCCAATAAAGAAAAACACCAATGACAAAGCTTCCTTTTGTTGAGAAATGATAGGAACTAAATAAATATTTTTATTAATTACATGCTAATTACATTTTCAACTCCTTTTTTGCAACAATCACATTCTCCTAAAAAAGAAAATAAAATCTACAGGAATGAATGTTTATAATCCCTTATTTATAACATTCTCCCTCAAGTAGGTAAAAGAATATCGATCATTCTCAAGTTCCTTACAAGATCTTGGAATCTGCCATGAGGAAGTCCCTTGGTGAAGATGTTTACTAATTGAAGTCCGGTAGGGAAATGAACTGTAACCACTAGACCACTGTTAAAATTATCTTTCAAGAAGTGCTCGCCTATCAGTTTTTCAATATGTTTGGTCCTAACAAATTTTCAGTTTTTCAGTTTCTGCACTTGAAATTTGTTTTCTATGCTAACCATTCTTCTGTCTCCTTTCTTTTTTAAATCTATCTTCTGGATATGTCAGCCACACTGCACTGTTAAATCTAGCTACACTGTTTGAAGTTAAACCTCAAGTAGCAGGTTACCTATCTTCCTATACCAATTTCATCCATTGCAGCCTACAATTCAGTCAAAACGAAATGCACAACTTAAACTAAGTGGATCATCACCCACGTAGTCACAGAAGATTACATATATAGTGCAGGTAATACACGTATAATTCAAATGTTCAACTAGACAACTCACATGCCCAGTCCGGCTGGTTAAACCAGATGATCCAGGATAACGCTGAGAAGTGGTAGTTAAAAAACCATTTGAACGTAAGTTCCTCTGTAACAGGCACAGAAGCGCAGTGGTATTGGACAGCCAATACGGCAGGATAATGTCATCCACCCTAACCTGATGCAAAATGCACTCAAATAAATTTCATAAAATAAGTACACATCCTACAAATTGAATAGAGGACTAATGAAAAAATATGCCAATAGAAATTTGACTAAACTAAATTCTAAATATGAGACAAACAAAATATAATAGAAAGCATTTATGCCTTCGATGATTAACATTTACCTTTAGAGCCTCATTTATTCCTTCGATGATTGAATCAAAAATGGTTGTGCGCTCAGATTCAAATGAATGCCAATGAAGCAGACATTTATATATAATACGAGCAGCAATAGGTTTACCGTTTTTAAATCCCAAATTTTCTTTTATACACTTTGAGAGAAATTCATAGTTATCCTGCAAAACATACAGTCTCTATCAGCATAAGGTGCACAATTATATAGTGAGAAACATGTTAGAGACATTAGTTTATTATGGACGTTATCACCTTCATTTTGCACAATTTTTTATTCTGTTCCTGTATTTACATCAAAGTCAATTGACTTATTTCATTTTTCAAACATAGGTAACATGGCTCAACCTTGTAACTGAACTTCTCTGTCGAAAGGATGGCAGAAACACTGAATTTTCAAGGATGAATAGTAAATTTTCCAACCACAACCCAAATCCACAATCACCGGTAAAGTAGGATTGGAGTACGCACTTCGTAATAAAAATTTTGGAAGTGATATCCATTTTCGACATCATAATTAATTTTTGCTTCCCTTCAATTGCAACAACTAAAAAATGACCTTTACTATAGAAATGCTAATCTGATCCTACCTAAGAAATATTTTTTACCCCCTTCTTCTCATACTGCGTGCTCAGCAATTTGTTCTCACAACTCTAAAGCTAGCTCTCAATTATAGACTTCTTTCAATAAAATGGTAGTGTTAAAGCATTACAATGTTAAATTGTCATCCCAACCATGTTTGCACAACAGTTGACAGCAATTATCTGTTGCACCCCAATAAATAAAATAGGGAGAATAACACAAAAAGTGGGAGTTCTTCCTATTTTTCTATCAAGAAGGATGACTTTTACTTCTTTTCATTTCTTCTAGATAGAGCATAAACTGAAATAGCACGATGCCAAATCTAAAGGTGTAGGATTTAAGGCAGAACAGAAATTAAACAAGATCTACCTGGTGCTTCTCTGCGGTTAACTTAGATCGACGGGAGTCTGTCAAGCCTAATGTAAAAGGGGCAATAAGTTTTGTGGGTGTGGGTGACTCCTGAATCAAAGCAAATTAAAATAATAGTTTAGTGATTATTTCTTAAAGAGGGAGATGAGAAAGTAGGAGCTTACATATGTGGTCTTTCGTTCAGTGCGGGAAGTAATTGCACTTGAGTATTTCTGATGCAGAAATAAAAAATAAGTTAACTAATAATGCTAATATAACACAATTCTATGACAAAGTTAATAAAGATGATATTTACCTGAAAAAATGAAACATAATGATAAGAAATGAATATCAAAGTAACAAACAAAACAAACTTACATCTGATATTGACTTGGCAAAACCTGGACGGTTACTCTTAAGAGGGGTACTTAAGGCTTTCTGACGAAGAACACGATTTTCATCCTCCAAACTCATTAACTTTTCCTCAAGCCTACATTAAATACAGTTATATGAACTACGATTACAAGAGTATGTGTAACATCATTCAGTAACTAAATCCTCTTGCACAATGAGAAAACCAGGAAAAGAAAAAGAAAATGCACTTTTTTTCATTTTGCTCGAGTTGAGAACACTTCTCTTCTAACTCTCTCAGCTTCTCCATGTTTGCATCCCGACCTTTTTGAGCATTCACAAGCTCAAGCTCTAAGGTCATGTACTTCCTTTCAAATGCATCCAATGAAACCTACAAATCCAAGAAAGAGAAATGAATCATATGATATTACTAAATTTACAAGAGAAAGTAAGCAAACGCAGAAATTCATGAAAGAAGCTATTTTTCATTATTAAATGTTGATTTTGTTCCTTATTAGTAATTTCTTTCGTATAAATAAGAATATAATGTGTGTACACAGCACACAATTACAAGCAATCCTTTCAATATAGATAAAAGTTAAATTTCACAACAAGGATCAAGGGTGGGTCTTTGCATTGTCCATGCTTCAAGTCCAGGGGTTATTGCAATTAACGGGCATGTTAGATGTAAAACAACAAATAACTATTTACCAAACACCTTAAGATTTAGGGATAATTTGTTCGTAATGATCACCTTAACCATGGAAATGTTACCATAAAAAATAACAGACAAAAGGTAAGATTCTATTTTTTCATAATATTAGAAGAAAATCCCTAGAACCAAAAACAACCTCATTAATATTAACATAAAATCATATGCACCAATTCTCTCGTTTCTCTTAACATTAACATAAAAATGAATAGGATTTCAAATTACCTATATCATTCTGTTTTACACTGTTCTATCATAGATTAATCCGTCGGTCCAAAAACCAGTATTCTATGCTTCTACCATTTTCTTTGATATTATTATATTAATGATGATTAAACATCTTGCAAACTTGTCCTTGTTTAAATCTTCTTTTGAAATTTAAATCCAGCTTTTCTAATACAATCCGTCAATAACCTTACTAATCACATTCACAGTTCTTAGTACAAACTTCCTTAATGTTGCATAATCAGGAGAATTATGCTGTAATTAAGTGCAGATTCCATTCTATATTTATTAGGACAGATTTGTTAGTGATTTTATTTTATTTGATTTGTACAGCTTTAAACACCCATTATTTCTGGATTTCATTACCTATTATTTCTTTACTTAATTAGGTTGTAAAACAGTCTATAAACAGAGACTGTAATCACATTTATCAAATACATCAGAAATATATTTCATCTATTTCTTTCAACTCTTAATTTATCATATGATCTATTTCATAAACCATGACAATGGTCTGTAAATTATAACATGCCTCACTAAATAATAAAAAAAAGGACAATTTTATACAATATACAATCAAGAATGTGAAACAACAGTTGGATGTACTCTAATTCAAACTTGAATTTATCCTACAAAGAGAAGTTCCAAAATCATGCCGAGTGGTGAGAATAACCAATATTTATTATCCATCACAATCAAACACAATTAATGAAACATATTCATTCAGCATAAATGAAGCACCTTTAATAAAGCATTTTCCTTTCGCAATTCATCCACTGCTACTAGCTCTCGTTTCAAAGCAGACTTTTCCTTTACTGACAATTCTAATTGATTTTGAAGAACAGCATTCTTGTTGCACTCATTAATTTTTGCCAATTTAGCAGCATCTAATTCAAGATTCAAAGCTTCCAACATCTTTTGAAGTTTGGATATCTCTATTTTTTTAGCCTCTTCATTAGAAACCTGCACAATGAAGCACAATCTTGATAAGTACAATAAATTTTGTTTAGAAAGCCTCTGCCAGATAAAAATGACTGAACACAGGTAGGACATTCAGTGCAAATTTCAGATATGAGCGAAAAGTGAAATAAAAAGAAAATATAACCAGCAAAGAAACAAGCAAAAAAGAAAACTAATGGTTCATTCATGAAGCAAAAAACACTACCTAAATTTTCAGCTAGCCATCTAAAACATTTGTTCCCTATAATAAGCAAATAAATAAATACACACACATATATATACATATAAAATGTTGCCATCAACAACACATAAGTCTATAAGGGAATGTGAATCAGAAAAAAAAACCATCATATCTCAAAAAGACATATATAACAAAATCATTCAGTTAATAATATACAACAATTTCGTAAAATCATCTATTTTCTGGAAGTAATACCCTTATTTTCTTTTCAAGATGCAAACGCCATGTGAGATCTTCCAACTGCTTCTCCAGTTTACTCTTGGCTAAACGGAGAGCACCAGCTTCATTTGCCTCCTGATATCGACATTTAAAAACAAAAATAAGAAAAATATTTGCTACTTTGGATGGGATCTTCCATGTCCCCTCTAAACGAAAATAATCTTACTTGTTTAAGTCTTCGTAACTCTTTTTTTGCTTGTTTGCACCGCCAAAGGCATTGTATTGCCACAATTGAAGTTTGATGTCGTAGGAAAGATGACCTAGCCTTGGACATCCTCCAAAAGGCCTACAATGTCATGTATGATCAATAAAGCAATATATCAAAATTATGTCATCTGAACATAACCAGACACAAAAAGCAAGTGTGAAAGTGAATGCAGCAACAATTGAAACCAAAGCAAATAATTCATTGTGTCATTCCGATGGAGTTCGAAATTGTATGTTCTCCTCTGGAGAATTCTCCATTAAATAGTGATGATACGATATTTTGCAAAAATGGTATCATGCAGCTTTGCTATCTGTCAAACAAACTGAACAAGAGAGAATTTTGTAACCATCTTAATTGAATGCATTTCATTAACTTGTGAAATAAGATAGGTAGAAGAGTATTTATAGCTAAGCTCCAATGGAGGAGATAGGTATTAGCAATAACAAAAAGCTTGATTTAATTGATACAAGAGATAGTTGTAAGCAGTAGCTAACAGCTCAAGGAAAAGATTTTTGAAAAGAAAAACTCTTCACATAGAGTTTGGATATGAGAAAAGAAAAATGAGCTGAAGAAAGGGGTTTAGATCAACACATCTGCCCACTGATCCAGACCTAAAATATGATAGAAAAAAAAGTTGTGTGCCAGAACCTTTTACCGCACGAAGAAAACAGCTATGGAACACCAGATTATTGGCAATAGAAAGAAGAAAAAAACACTTTGATTGTCACATAAAAGAACATGAGTAGTGAATGGAACTTTCAATTCAGTGAGCAAAGCAGAAGTCCATGTTAGTTCAATAGAAGTTTGAGCCAAACTTTTATACTCAGCCTCAATGCTGCAGCGAGTAGTAACTTTCTGCTACCAGTATATTAAATCAGACCAAGATAGAACTTGCTCTTGAAGTAAAGTGTTTGCAATCAACTTTAGATTGACCAATCGGCATCGCAAAAGGCTTTAAGTGACAAAGATTGTGTAAGAGACTCATGCTAAAGATGTAGTCCATGAATCAAAGTACCTTTAAGGTACTGTGGGATTAGTTTAACATAATCCAATGAGATTTCGGTGGTTTTGCCATAAATTGACCAACATCTTCGGCAGCAAAGTTGATTTCTGGTCATGTGAGAGTGGTGTACTGTATAGCACCTACCACTGAATGATATAGAGTACGGTCTGAAAACACATTATCCACAAACTTAAATAATTTGAAATTAAAAATCATAAGAGAAGAAATGGAATGAGCTTCGATTACACGTGTTTTATGAAGCAAGTCCAGAATGTACTTACTTTGAGTCATGACAATAGAAAGGTGAGGTAAAATATTTGGTGTCAAGCCGAAGAAAGTAATCAAGATGACCAAGTTGTTTGAGAGAAAAGGCAGTATGGAGTTTAGTTGCAAACTGCTGCACCATAGCAATAGAGTTTCCAATCGTTATGATATCATCAACATATACTAGAAGATAGACAACATGAGATTGATGTATGAAGACAAAGATTGGAATAAATGGGTTTTTGACCAAAAACATAAGAAAGGAGAATTACTGTGTAATGAACTAGAAATGGTTAAGGAGATGGACAGCAATAGAGAGAGTCTCACATCAAAACCTAGAAGGCACAAAAGATTTGAAAATAAGAGTGAACAACATCAAGTAGACAACAATTTTTTCTTTCGACTACCTCATTTTGTTATGCTGTGGAAGGACATGACCTTTGAAACAAAATACCATGTCTGCAATAATTCCTTAAACAAATGAGATGTATATTCCCCATCATCAGAACACAAAACTTTTATTTTGGAAGAGAATTGGGTTGAACATATGCATGAAAAAATTTGAAGTTTTGGAAGAGAGAATGCCTCAACTTTTGAGCACAAAAATTAAATAAAAGTGTTAAAGTATTTGTAATGAGCATGATATGAAACATATCAAAAGGCTGGTTTACATTTAATAGGTGAATTGGAAAGGGAAGAAATTTACTTTTCTAAAGTTGACATGACTTGGAATCAAATTTAACAACATCAAGAGACAAGGAAATTTCATTATCAAGAACACATTACTTCATCAAGTCATAAGAGTTTGGGTGGCCAAGACACTTGCCAAAAGGCAGAAAAGAACATTGAGGCCAGGAGAAATAAAGATTACAAAATATCTCATCACATTTTTAATGGTATCAACATTGTTGGTCATGTGATTGGATGCGACAGAGTCTAAATTCCAAGGTGTACAAGGAGAAAAGGCTGAAATTATCATTTGTTAGACTGTTTATGGGTCAAGCTTTGCACATGGGTAGAAGCATTCCAATTCTCGGAAGGACCAATTACGACTATGAAGGCTATTGCATTTTTCCTTGGTGCTATTATGAGATTCTTAGTAAGTGGATTTATATCTATTAAGAAGTGGATTTATGTCTAACCCAACCTTACAAAATAGCTTGTAAAGTGATGATTGCACCCCTCTTATATATTATAATTTGGCCTAATTCATGGTCGATGTGGGATCTCTAATAGAGACATTCTTTAATGATGAATGTGACCATCTTTTTTTTAAGTAACTGCAGAACCTTTTTGGGCAATGTGAAGTAAAATTCTCAAGTTCTTCGCAACAGAAACATTGGACAGCACTCAGTTCTCGTCGTTTAGTTTTTCCTTGTGCAGCTTATGCAACTGGAATAGAAACATATTACTAGTGGTCAATGGATGGTAGAGTTAGGAGGCGCTGTTCTTCATGAAAAAAGCTGATTGAGGCATGCATCCAAGGATGGGAAAGAGGAACTCTATTCATGAGATTGGACTAAAAACCCTCAAAATTAGTTTTCATGAACGTGTTGCACCACAGTTTGGCCTTCATATGATAAATCTTTATACAAAATATAAGCTTAATCAGCCCAAAAATTCATGAAATGAGAATAGAATTCAGAAATTCAGAGACTATCCTCTTGAAATATAGTAATTTCATGTTCCAGTTGAAACCTTCTTCAGTATTTTTTGGCTATATATCTTCTTCAACTTTTTGGCCCACATCTTAGTAGCAGAGTTGAATGGTCGGAGATTGAGAACAAGGTCAATGTCTTAACTTGGTGTTCATAATGCAACCTAATTTGATACCGTACTGGACTTAAAAAAGATGCAGATCAAAACTGTTTGCTCTCCTTTACAGAATTCTCCACTAAACAGTCATGATACAATATTTTACAATAAATGCTTACCTACACCTTTCCTATCTAATTATGGAGATAATTACATAATTATAACGGTACAATCGTACAAGATCTGTGACCAACAAATCTGCACCAATAATATCAAATGTTCTGCAATTTTCTAAAATTTACACCAATTAATAACAAAATTTTGCAAATCAATTCCTTTTCATAAACATCCGTAGAGAACTTGAGTATTATGGGATGCCTACTTAACATCCCATAACAATCAAGTCCCTATCAGTCAAAAGCGTTATATTTGTTTGTAATTGTAATATTTTTCAAAAGTCACCCTTAAATAATTAATGGATGGGGAGAAAAATAATAGCAGAAGTAGTTAAGGGTATTTATCAAAATAATTAATGCAAGAGAAATAGAGAAGAGACTTATAAAAGGGGGCAAGGAATTTTCAAAACAATGTCTTATATTTAGGGACAGAGGCAGTATTCGTAAACTAGGATGATAAATACCCAATGAATTCTATTTTATAAAGGTGATGAAGACAAAGGCCATGATTTTGACCATCTAAAAGTTCTACCATAACATCTCGAAAAAATTACCTGAACAAAAGTAGCAGCTCTATGTTCTTTTACATGTAAGAATCTTTGGCGAGTCACAAAACCACGAACATGAGATTGTATGGTAATAGCAGAAAAATTCAGTTTTAAGTGAGCATGCCTTGTAAGCCACATACGAATATATTTCTGAATGGAGATAGCTGCTGCTGTCTCCCTTTTAGCTGCATATATCTTCCGGGCAATGTGACCTGCAATATAAGTACAAAAAACTGATGACAGTCAAGCTAATGTCATATCAAACCAGTGTGATCCCCATATTTAATGCATTTTCAATAGTTAAATTTAGGGGAAGACAGAGAAATCAAGAAATGGGAGAGAGATAGAGTCTGGTAAAAGAGAGAATAATAGAGCCACTTTGAACATAAATTACTGTTAGTAAACAACAAATGCATGATTATATCGGCTGATTAAATTCATTATACATGATTAGAGGATATTATCTTAGAAAAACTGAACTAAAGAATTAACTGAGATTTTATTAATTTCACAATACTCAATAATAGGAGTACAACGATGTTTCATAGGAACCGCACACCAGTTAGCACCATTTAACTAATATAAGCTACCATCTGCAAAAGACTGAAAGCCATAAAAGACTGGCAACATCTACCCACTGATGAAGAGCAGGAATAAGATAGATGTAGAGTTGCTTGGCCACAACCTTTTCTCGCACAAAAAAGACACCAATCGTCACTTTTTTACAACAAATCATTGTAATTTGTGCAATTTGATTGCAATTTCAACATGTTGTCTCCAGTGAAGATAATTCAATTCATCAAGTTTTTCAGCTATTGACATTGGAAACAACTACAAAGTGGAAGACATAGGAACAAAGACATGACAAGAGCAACTGAAGAAACCAAATCAACAAACAACAATTTGCAAACACAAACTAGAAAGAATAATTGACAAAAACATGAAGAGCGAAGATGACAGCAGGATCCCGAAGCAAGTGATCAAAGACAAGTGCAAGAGGTGAAAAATGCTATGGATACCATCTTAGAGAAACTGAACTAAAAAATTAACTGAGTTTTTTTTAATTTCAAAATACTCAATCATAGGAGTACAACAATGTATTTATAGGCACCAGACAACCCTTAGTACAATTTAACTATTATGTGCTATCAATTCATACTTCTTAACTAATTCAAGCTACCAGCGGTAAGTACAAACTAACTAATTTCAACTAAATGACATTCATGCCATGCTTATAAACTAAATTTATAAGATCCAAAATATTACGATTTGATTCTCAAGATAAATTAAGCCTTCTCTAGGGTCACTTAAAATACTTGAGAATCTAAATAGTTGCATCACACAAGTTCTAACAACGTGAATTTAGGAATTGACTTACCACACTAAATGAAAAAGCAATATTCATGTTGAAGATCCCACACTAACTAGGAACAAGGTCAGATTATAATATATAAGTAGGGTGTAATCCTCACCATACAAACCAATTTTGTGAGGTTGAGTTAGGCACAAACTCACTTACTAAAATGGTACTAGAGCTTCTGATCTTTGGCAGTCTTTGATGTGTCTATCAACCCTAAAGCACGGTCTTTGTTGTTGTTTCCCCTTGAACATAGTGCAGCCTTCATTGTTGCACCACTTTGATTATTATGACAACCTTTCTTGTTGCATAATCCACCTATATGCATGAGATCGTGAATTTTGGAATGGAAATTGGGAATAGATTTCAAACTGCTGGAGAATTTTGGAATGTCAATTCCACATATACATGCTCTCTACCATATTATGGTAAGTTTCCATTTTCTTTTGGTTTTAATGCTTCATATACACCTTTTTCTCACTATTAGTACTCTAGAGAAGAAAAGTTTCCACTGTGAGATGTGTGAGTTTGCTACAAGTGAGTAAATGTTCTCATTAGCATTATTACGATGAAAAGGGACAAGACTCCTACCTATTGCTAATGGGAAAATTTGCACGCTTGTGTTTAGCAAACTCGCTCCTCACAGTGGAGACTTTCCATCCTTAAACTCCTAAACAAGGAAGGGAAAATCAATTTTACAACTTCAAAATGGATGTCCCAGCCGACAATGGTATAGTTGAGTTTTCTCTTTATTGGTCACGGTAGATTTAGATATGAGGGAGGGAGTGGCTACTGATAGGTTGATAATGTCCATTCTCTAGCATGTCCAATTGTCCTTCCCGGGTTCTTAACTTGTAAAATACAAGAGTTTCTATGAAAAAACAAAATTACATAAAGATCTTTTGAGTTTTTGTACATAAATCATATTAGTGGACAATTTAAGGACATAAAAAAAATTTAAGATTATGGAAGGACTTATTTGGACCTCTCCTTGTCTTGTTGTTGTTGTAAAATTTCCATTTGCTGTGGAAATTTTCTTGTTGCTAGGACATGAAGAATATGTGGAGAAGTATTTGGGTGATGGGGTCATATGGTCAGTGGCTCCAGAGTCTAGTATCCAATAATGAGATAAAGGTGGACCTAAAGCATTAAGACCGGAAAAAAAGTGGAAACTTACTAGAATATGTTATAGAGCACAAATGTGTGGGTTGGACATTTTGCAATTCTCCAGCAGTCTGAAATTTGTCCTCAGTTTCCATTCCAAAATTCATGATCTCATTCATATAGGTGGATTATGCAGCAATAACGGCTGCAATAGAGATTAGAGTGGCACAACAATGAAGATTGTGTTTTAGGGTTGATAGAAACAGTCAGAGACTCCAAAAGGTCAGGAGCTATGATACCATCTCAAAATTAGAAAGAATAATATACTTCTTTATTACAATAATGTGGTCATTGGACCAATAAATACATGACCATGTTGATTATTTTAGGAAATATAGAGAACTTATTTTAAGGAAAAAGATTCCAGTAATTATGGAAATGATTTTAAATACATAATTCTAGAACTAATGGCATGATACTATTGTAATAAAGAATAAAATTATAGCAAGGATAAAATTAAAATCTTCATAAAATACATAATGAGGAACGCAGTTTTGACATACTAGTTCCTAAGAAAACAAAATGCATATAACTTGCATTCCATGTTATTCTAACAACAACTTTGAATGAGTTGACTTAAAAAAGAAGCCAACCAATGAAAGCACAAATGTTTGGAAACAACAAATAAGTTAAGGATTGACTTCTTACTGATTTAGTGAATATGGAAATTAGACAATTCAATTCAACCCATCCTATATTAATCCAAGCCAAATTCAGAACTACTTTATAACCATATGAAATTTCACTCAACTACAATGCCATTCGAGAGATGACCGTGTGATAGTAAACATGTGGCCTGGTGCACTAGCATAGCATCTAACCTAGGAGGATTTAGGAGGGCAGATGTATGCAACCTTACCCCTACACAACTGAATAGACTTTTCCATGATTTGAACCCATGTCAAACAAGTCACACAGCAGAAATCAAGTGCAAAAGTAAAGGCAACATGTTAACAAGAGTAGTATACAGTAATAACTGCATAAGGAAAAATGAACTAACCCCTGCAGCATGCCTGAAGAGAAAACGCAGCAGATCTTAAAATTGTGAAATACTGATGTGTAATAAATGTCCTCAATCGGCGCTGAATACACTTTGCAGCATTGTCTAAAACTTCAGCACGTCTTGAGTCCAAAATACCAATTTGGCCAGCCCTGAGAAATACTTTGGTCCTACCTAACTGAACAACAGCAAAATAAAAACCTTATGAACACACTTTTACATCCTTGCTTTGTTGGGGAGCAATATCTGCAAACACATTTCTAGGGAAAGCATACCTGAAAATTCTCAAGCTTAAGCTTTTGCAAAATTTTCTCAGTTGCAGCTTTATCATCATAACTATTAACACAAGAATACAGTTTTTATTAAATATGAAGCCCAAATTGTTGCACATGCATTCAAATGAATGTCAATTAGAAAATAATAATTGATGCCAGGAAAGGATAAAACCTTTCATTGACCACAACTTTTCCACAATTCCTTACCAAATGTGACAATATAATCTCCAAATAAACAGCAGATGTAAATCAAAGTTTTACCATTTCTTTCTCCTTCTTCCAAGTTTCAGTTCAAATTTACAATTGCCAACAATATTATACATATCCTAAGCTATATTTTGAAATCAGAACAGATTGGCAGATTCTTTGAGATAACCCAGTAGTTCGGTAGAATTGCTTTAAAAATTGACCAATAACCAGGTAAACTAGTCAAATTAGGACCAAATTTGAGAACCACAAGCAGTTTTTACATGAGTGGATCCAAGGCTCCCATTTCTCTCCCTCAAAATTGAGTAAAGGGGCTGTGTAGTTGTGTAGGGACTGAATTCTTCAAGGTCAAAAGTCTATTACCCAGAAAATATAATCACTACTGCTTTAAATCCTTGAGAATGCCACATAGCTGCTGGCCCTGAAAATGCTGTAGTGCGATAACCACTACTCTGATAATTTTATGTAGTTGTGTGAAGAAAGGAAAGAAGATAGAATATTCATTGTCAGAGTTCAAGAAAGCAAGCCTTTCTAGAATCATATCAGAACAGCAGCACTCTGTAGAAATAAGACACTCACCAAAGACTACCAAGCCACTCACTGGAGATACCAGATGCAGTCGCTGGAGAAAACAGAAAGTCACAGGAGAAGACACTGGAGGCAGATGCAACGATTGAGAAGAGGAGGAGCAAAACAAGGAGACTAGGAGAGGCTGGGTTGACACATTATAAGCCAAATATTTCATACGAGGATTAGATGAAAACTTGATAATATTTGCCTTTCTTTAGTTATTTAATTATTATCTTATCACTTTAAGAACTAATATTTTGTTGGTGAATTGCATGAACTTCTTTGAACTAATATTTTGTTGGTGAATTGTATGAACTTATTTATTTTAATATTGTGGAATTGATATCATGAATGTTTATCTTTTTTGTTGAATTTTTATGTGAAATAGACTCTTCCCAGTCAGGTTTATGGGTCAAGTTTACAAACCTCCCACGAGTCTACATAGACTCTCAAGTCTGATAACCTTGCTAACAATCTCATTTACACTAATGAGTACAAGTACTGCTACTACAAGCCCAACAAAATAAACTTCTTGACTTGTAGCTTTACTCGACTTTGAAAATCATGGAATACAAGTTATGGAGTCATTTAATACTTACGAGGTAATTGTGAAAATTAATTTAATGAACTCACCTTCCATCCATAAATTCAGGGGCTATCAACCCAAAACGATCCACAAACTCTGAGTAAGTTCTTCGAGTGGGATAACCAGCCAGACTTATCCGAACAGCCTCAAGGACACCCTAAATAAAATAGAGATATGCCAAAAATGACATTCTAATGGATACTAAATCTGGAAGATAAGCAAGTGAATCAAAGTCATCTTATTTCAAAAAAATTTAATCAACCCCACAATTTCTTTTACACATGCAGTTGGAAGTTAAAAAATGACAAACTTTTTATAAGTTATACCTTACCATCAATAACAACAAAAAACCCAATTATAAGTTATACACTATAGTGTATTGTTGTATGAAATTGGCCAAAAAAACAATTTTTCATAACATTGATTAGATAACACCCAAGATAACAGTTTACAAATAGACATGTTGGCAATCTGTATCTGTTTCAACAGCTTGAATTAAAGGAACGTCTAAAATACTAACCCCACAGCGTAACTGGTGTATGACACTTGCATTTTCAAATATTTGCGGTCGATTCAAAGAATTTGGTTTCACACATCGTATGTAGTGAGGCTCTGTTGAGTTTAGGGTCTCCATCAGTGCTTGAAGTTGTTGCTAACACAAACAAGAAACCCAGGCCCCCAAAAAAGATCAGATACATGAAATTGATTTTCAAATATATAAATTTAGTCTCCAAAACATGTTGGTCATATTATGCTCTCCCTAGCTCTAAAGAACATATTTAGAAGATGAAAATCTACACACCTTAAATCTGGCAGCTACTGAAGAAAACTTGTATGATGATCTTGAAGATTCTTCAGGTAGCAAAGGAAATAGACCAGAAACAAAAGGGCATTTTGAAGAAGATAAGAGATTGCAATGTTCTACTACAACATAATCACGATTTTTGTCTAAAAAGGTATCTGTATGATACGTGACCTACATAAAAATAGTGGAAGATCTCCTTAAACATTGTAATATGTCACAACATGTGTCTGAATCAGGAGAAAGTCCAGTAACACGTACTCACCTTTCCAGCATAATGAGAAACAGTAAAATCTGTTTGTGAAAACTTTTCCTTTCCCAACCTAGGATGAGATCGGAAATGCTGAAACAACTTGGTTGAGAATGTTTCATGAGTTGATTTTGGAAACATACTGCAATAAGAAGGAATTCAGGATGAAGTCTGAATTTACAATAAATGAATATACACCGATTCATATTGAAGAACTCAAACTGTACCAAGCTTCATCCAACAGAGCAATGATACCAATGGGTTTCTGCAAAAGAATGCAATAATGAATCCATAAGAAACTGAAAATAAAGGCATACATATTAATTGAAATCAAGACAATGCAATGTAATCATCAATAACATGTATGCATTAACATTGCACCACCACATGAAACTATATCACCTTATTTTAAAATAATCATGATTATCTGTACCCTATATAAGGTAGTCTTTGAGAATTTATTTGTTAAAAAATGTTGAGACCCAAACATGAGACCTAGAGAGCATAGGATCAGACAAAATGGTTTTTTGACAAATTTCTGAATAGCTGAATAGCATCCATCCTAATATAGATGTTCTTACAATTTCCATCTCTAACCTCATGTACTTCATAATTTCTCATATACCATTATTTCTGACCTCTATGTATGAAAATGCAAAATAATGCTACACAGCAATGTCAATACATAGACTAAAGAATTATTTGCACCTAAAAAGACAATAAAAATATTAAAAGAACAAAAAAATACAAACCTTTTCAATTAACTCTAAAACATCTTGGTTATCTACAAATTCAATGTAACTCCAGTTAATTTCTTCTTTGCCATACTCCTCCTGTTCCATCTTGAATACATGCTGGAAATAATGACAAGACAGTAAGCAAAAGGAGAAAAAAAAACAACAAAATTCAAATTAAGAAAATGAAATATTTGATAAGCTTAGTGAATGCAATTTAAAATACAATGATATATGGATACCTCATTAAAATGTTGCTGAAGCTTTTCATTTGCAAAATTGATGCAAAATTGCTCAAAACTGTTGGAAGTGAATTTTATTTAGATGAGCAAAACAATCATATAGAAAAGGTCAGTAAATCAACAAACAACTGCAGCAAGCAAATAAAAAACAAACAATGTGAATACAAAGAAAAACAATCTGTGCGTAATTCCTTTTGGTGTGGACAATCCATGCATGATACTAATGAAAGTCTGAGCAAAAAGCATTTTCCTGCTAGTGAAAGTACAAAACAGGTCTTGGATACATGAAAAACCTAAGAAAAGTGACTAGCATTCAGAAGAATGATCCAGAAAGTAACAAACACAGTGAACCTACTCAGTTCTACTCTCCATAATGTAGTTAGTTATTCTGTATATACACAATTGTAATACGTATTCAGAGTTGTTGGCTATTGCTAACAGCTATCTCGTGTAACATTTTCAGCAAAGGCAGTTAGCTATCTCTTGTGTTGTAAGTAGTTAGCTAAATATTTGTGCAAACTTCTCCTTTCAAATGCATACCATTCAGTTTGTTAAACAGTTCTCTGTTGTTTTGTTCATCTAACATAACATAGTATCTAGAGCCATTTTTTCGGCGCCACTTCCTCTTCCCAGATTTTGGGTTCTGTTTGCACTGTTCTCAATGGCTACGGTGTCGCACTCCTTTCCAACTTCCATTGCTGAGAAGCTGGATGATTCAAACTATCTCCTTTGGAGGCAATATGGTGGACCTGGTCATTAAAGCACATAAGATACAGCAATTTGTGCTTAATCCCGTCGTTCAACAGCATTTTCTCCCAAAAGAGGATCGCATAATTGATTGTCTTAATCCTGAATATAATGCATGGGAAGTTCATGATCAACTGTTACTTGTTTGGCTTCAATCTACTCTTTCTAAATCGGTTCTCTATCGTGTTCTCGGATAGACTCACTCCTATGAAGTTTGGGAGAAATTTCACGACTATATTAGTCTTCAAACTGAGTCATTTCTCTCCTGTTCTGTTTGTCTAACACTCCACAATCCATGTATACACACAAAAGGGGAAAAGAACTCCTATAAATGACAAACAATCGGAAGACAAAATACCTGTTATCCTTAAAGCACTCAAAACCATAAATATCCAAAACTCCAATCTGTATCTTGGAATTGATGTCTTGCCCAACAGACATATTGATCTTATCAACAAGCCTGTTAAAACACCATAAAAAAAGAATGTCATCGGAAACAAAGCATTAAAAAACTACATCCCAATTTTGCATTCACCACATGTATACCAATCAAATAAACGGGCATAAACAGTTTTCGCCAAAGCATCACGGCCAGCAACAGCAGCATTGCAATCAAGGACCTTGATGATACTTCCTTCACGAGTTTGTATTGAACGAGTACACAATGTTGCCAGCAGTAGGTCTACATCACACCTATTAAAAGAAAAACAGAAATATATAGAGAAATGAAAACTTTGTATTTTTTATCAAAAGATGGAAGTGTTAAAGTATCACTGTTATTTGGCATCTCAACTATGTTGGCACCTCAACTATGTTGGCACCCCAACTTTTTTTTTTTTTTTAACCCTAAACCCCAAGTGATTACAGATAGTTTGTAAAAGTGATGAGCTCTTGTCTATACAACGACTATTTACAGACTACAGAAGCTCATCTAACTGACAGAATCAGACATAACACCCAGACAGTGAGAGCTGTAACTAACTGACCAACAGAAATCAACTGATAATGACAACTGTAACAAACTAATAATAGAATACAACGGGTAAGTTGTTATTCGCTCACAACACCAAGCAAAGTGAAAAAAATTAAGCCATTCAGTTAACAAATGAAAAAAATATATTGAACCAGTTTATTTATGTAAGAAGTAAATAAGAACTGTTTATTTAAGGATGCAGAAAACTGCTTTTTTAAAAGATTAGACAAACACACAAAACAAGCAGAAATCTGTTTTTTTATTAAATAATCACTTATTTAAAAAAAAAAACACAAACAAACCAGCCCATTATTTGGCATGACAGCGGACAGTGAAAGCTATCAGCTAACTGACTTACAGAAATCAACTGGTAATGACAGCTCTAACGAATTAACAGAATACAACAGATAAAGGAGTTACTCACTCTCAGTCATAACACCTAGCAAATTAAAAAAAATTAAGCTATTCAGTTAGAAATGGAAAAAAAATTCTATAAATTATGACCATAATACATCTTAAAAGAGAAACAACAATCATCCAATTCATTTGGTATTCCTGTCGATACTACACAGATCAATAGCATAGACTGTTGATAGATAAACTCTACTTTTTCCTATACAAAATTTTTCCATTAACTTTTTGTCCTACCGTACTTCAGTTGCATAAATTGCCTATATACTTGACACGGTCATACTACCAGAAATTAATAAATCAGCATCATAAAATGTTTGCATATTTAAAACTTGTGCATTTGAGTTTTGAGCGCAAATGCTTGAATCAAATGAAATTCAACCTAGTTATGACTCATTTAATGACAACAAGATTAAAATTAACAAAATATAAACCACCTACATGAAAAGATCAGCAGCCATCTGTAAATGAAATCTTGATTTGTCATTTTTTACTGCCGATGAGTCATGCTCTTTTCCAGGAGAAAATTCAATGTTGCCCACATGTAAAATTGCAGCTAACACACGAAATATGGATTCCTGATAATAGGAAGAAGGGATGATTATTAGAAAAGGGCTAGTCATCAATAAAACTGTCCATTGAACCACAAAAGCATGCAATGAAGCAAGAAATGCACTGAAGGAAACAATATTACACCTGATCTGCGTGACTAATGCCAACAATATCCATTGCCCTCCTTGTCTTCAGGTATTCTTCTGAGTTGCGTACACCATCTAATTCATAGACTTTACTTTGATTTAGATAGTGGAAGTGACTCGGATGTCCTAACTTGTACTTCTCTGCATCCTAAAATGAGGCATCCCAATTACAAACTATAACACTTAATGGTCTGAACATGATATTATCAAAATCATAGCCTGCACATGCACAATGCAAACTATCGCACATGCTTCATTACTAAACCCACTCCAACCCAACAGCAAAATATAATAGGCCTCAAAGAAATTAAATACCCTTTCAAATGAACACAACTGATAAAAGCAGTGATAATTTCTCTCGGGATCCGTTATCTGCACAACTCGTGATCTTTCCAGTAAGTAAGTTCTAATTGCAGCACCAGATATTCTACCATTTGAATCAAACTGAATTTCAACAAACTTCCCAAAACGACTGCAACCAAATAACATAGAGATAATGAGAGGCTATGAGCAATAATATATATGGAAGAGTACATTACAAATTCCACTCCTTGACTATAAATATGTTTAGCACAAAAACATAAAATCATGTCAAAACAACCCAAAATGATAGTCCACTAAATACGTTTGTATTTAAAAGTCTATTTCATTGTTATGAAGCTCAACCACTCCTTTTAGCATTCCCATATCAAATCCTCTCCAACAGTTGTATAACATGTGCAAAACAATTTTAAATTTTTTATTAACTTGGATATTTAACCTGACACTTCCAGATGGCTGAGACACTTAGCCAACATCTCAAAATGAATGGACATTTCAAAACACTAGTATTATAAATATAAATAAATATATTCATATTTCTTTAAGAATTAAGAAAAAGCAAATTAAAAATAATATAAAACGTTAAAAAATGGAGTCCCTCGATTTTTTTTAACGTCAGACTCAATATGATAGAAAAAACTACAATACTAAGAAAACTATTTCAAGATAGGTGAACATAACTTTATTCAAAGTATATAATTCATATTTTTTGGGGTTCTTTTCTTCACAAAAAACATACAAAGTGCTTATATTGTAAGTTGGGGAGATCCCATCAGTAATTGGTGCTGGCATGGACACCAACACTGATAAATATATACAGGATTCAGAAGCAGTGTTATCAATGGCATGCTATGGCAGTGAGACAAAAATCCTCCATTCACGTAAGGAGGATGGCATGTCAGCCTATGGCATACAAACTAAAAATTAGATTCACCCACACAAAAAAACAGAAATGAATAAAAAACTAAAAATACTAACCAAATATGGATTAATCCAAAGAAAACACATCATGTCTCATAAGAAAAATGTCATAAACTACTAAACACTCAATTTCATAAAGTTCACGAGTTCAAAAGAATTAAAAACCCGAATGAAAAGCAGCAAATCAATCAAAAATAGGAATAAACAGAATAAAAAATAATTAAAAAAATTAGAAGAAAATAGAACTGAAAAAAGTTGGAAATCTAAATATTAAATACAAATAGAAAAATTAAAATTCATCATAAATATTAGAAAGCTATAAATTTTAAAAAAAATAATTACAAAAACAGAATTGATAATGATAATTAAAGAAAACAAAAAATAATAATAGAGCAGAAAAATAACTAACAAAATTAAAGAAAACCAAAAGTAATAATTAAGAAGTAAAAAAATAACTTTAGAAAACCAAATAGGAAACAAAAAAACAAAAAAGGCAGACAATTTTGTTGAACAGATAAAGTAGGACAGAGGTTCTAGAAGGTTGGAAATCACCAGAGTGTGGGAGGTTGGATATCATGACTCATGAAGGAGTAGTGTATCGTGACTTTCTGCTTGTTTTAGGGTTTTAAACTCTTTCCCGGGCCACATGGCCTAATTCCTTCGGTCTAGTTTTTTGCCATTTGTTGAAAACCATGACCCGCATTCCTCATGTTACCAACATAGCCACCATTAAATAATACTGCAGAGAGGAGGATCTTCTTCAATATAATAATGAGGCAGCTCTGGTGAATGATACTGAATAGGAATAGGATGGAGGGGTAAAGACTTGGACACACTCAAAAGATAATGAAGTGTAGACAAAGAAACATCACCAAAACATTAGATAATGATGAAGAGTCAACAGCATTTATGACCCCTTTGATATATAGTATAAACTAGGAAAACTCATTCATGAGTGCAGGCTGAAAGTAAGCAAAGCCAAGGACTAGATTATGGATAAACATAGACCCAAAGATATGAAGGGGTAAAAAAAGAAAACATTGACTGAACAAGATTGAATGCAGTATTTGGTTGACAAGAACATGAGGGAGCGAACCCACTTGATAAGATAACATGACATGAGTACTATTAGGAACTGGAATTTAAGTTCCACTTAACCTTACAAAATCAGCTTATAAGGTAAGATTTGTTCCAATTTATATAATATAATTTGACATTATCCTATGAACCCCCACATATCGAGATCTAACAGTGGTCTGATAGGTGACAGGATACGCCTAAGAAACATCGTTAGGATAGGTTTTGATGTCATATTAAGAAATTGAATTTAAGCCTATTAAGAAGTGGATTTAAGTCTAACTCAACTTTATAAAAACGGCTCATAAGGAGAAGTTTGCACTCACTTATATACTATGAAATGTCTTTATCTCTAGTCGATGTGGAATCTCCAAAAAAGCCTAACTATCCTCAAAAAATCGGCTTTTAACGTAAGGTTTGCTCCAATTTATATATTGTACATTGGCCTTCTCTTTAGTCGATGTGGAATTCCCTATGCACCTCTCATGCCGAGAACTAGACATCTAGCATAGGACTAGATATTTGTGAACCCAATAGTGGGTGACACTAGTAAGTGAGTGTAAGCATAATTCAACCTCACAAAATTAGTTTATAAGATAATGTTTGTTACAATTTATATATTAATTTGATCTTATCTCTAGTCAATATGGGATCTTCAACGCACTCCCATCACATGAGAAATAGACATCTCAAGCATAGGACTATATATTTGTGGGTAGTTTGATAGCAACCCAATAGAGGTGGGTGACACGATATGCCCAACAAAACGCACTAAGATAGGTTTTGATACCATCTCAACTCTAGAAAGAATAATATATTTCTATGGTATTTCAATAATGTGGTCATTGAACCCATAAATACATGAGTGTCTTGGTTATTTTAGGAAATATATAGAGCTAATTCTAAGGAAACAAATCCCTATAATTATGGGATTGTTTTTAAATGCATAACCCTAGTATTAATAGCAAGATACACCTATAATAAAGAATAAAATTACAACAAGGATAAAATAAAAAACTTCCTAAAATACATAATGAGTAGCATGGTTTTGACAAGTTCAAACCCCAGAACTAAAGACAAAAACTACCATGAAGTATGAGAGTTGAGTGATTTCAACAAATGTTGTCAAAAGAACTGTTATGGTGACGTCATACCAGTATGGCATGGATGTTTTGCCTTTCATTGCCATATGCTATTTGAAGCTTTTTGGCATTGTTTATCACAATGCCTACCATGCCCACTGCATTTTACCGCACCCATTGCAGAAATTCACAGGGTTTTATGTTTTGTTTTAAATAATTCGATTTAGGGTTATATCTTGACCCATTTCAAAAAAATTATTTAGAACTCCCTTTATAAGAATATTCAAAGTTTCCTATCTGTCATAACTCTAGTAAACCTTGAAAAAGAGAAGAAACCTAGAATTTATACTTTCCTCTCACCGGCAAACCACTGAAGCTGCTGCCAAGCAACTTCAACAAGACTTCTCCAGCCACCACCCACACCAGAAATCTTAACCATCTCTTGTTTAATTATTTCTTTATTTTCCTTGCTAGTCTTTGTTCATGATTTCTTAAGATTTCTTCTTCTCCATCTCTTGTTCTCCTTTTTTTTCTCTATATTAATCCTCTATGTTGCTATACTTGTTATTCATCTGTTGAATATTTACATGAGCTCTTTTTTAAAAACTTCAAAATTATCGTTCTCTTTTTAAAAAAAAAAAACTATTCTTATAGTTATATCTTTTTGTAGGTCTTTTTCTGAACTGTTAAGTTTATCACTTTATATGATGAGATTATGAAACTTCAATGAATGTTATGACATTGTTCATTGGAGATTTGTGATATTTTCTTCAATTTTAGTTTATGATAGTTGTTGCTATATATTTACGTTATTTTTAATTTATTTTTTTATGTTTTTGAATATATACCTTTTTGTCCACTATGGCTTCTGCCATAGGCCTCCACGACATATGTATATGATGAATTTTTTACACAATTTTTGACTCATCACCAAAGGCCATTATCTTCTATTCAACCTCAATTACAATAAGGTGTGTCTTTTTATGAGTTTTAACATAACGCATCCATCCAATTGATAAGATAACATGTGTCTTTTCATTTGCATTGGTTCCAATACCACAAAATAAAAATATTGTGTTTCTTTACATTAAATTGTACAAGACTACCAGTTGTTAGAAATCTTACATCGACTAGAAATAAGATTAAATTATAATATATATACAAGTGGGATACAATTTTCACCTTACAAGTTAGTTTTGTGAAGTTGAGATAGACATAACTCACTTATTAAGATGGTATCAGAGTCTATCCTAGTCAGGTACATTGGAGTTGTGGTCACCGCTATTGGGCTCCTACCATCCATAATCATTAATCCCACGCTCGAGATGTTCATTTCTCGACGTGAGAGGATGTGTTGGACATCCAGCATCGACCAAGAATAAAGTTAAAAGTATAATATATAACTGAAGTGCAATCCTCACCTTACAAACAGGTTTTGTGAGATTAATTAGGAATAAACTCACTTATTAAGACAAGTTATTGGTCCCCATTATATAATACACCCAATACACCAGTGCATGTTGGATTTAACTTGATTTAGAGAAATAATCACTTTTCATAAAGGAGTTCTGAAAACAACAATTATTTCCAGGAAAATAATTTTCCCCAAACAAACACTCAAATGAATAAAACCTAATGAAATCCCATTAAAAAACAAATCTGCCAATCAACCTAAGAGCTACATAAAGAAGAAAAAAATACAAACAAAGAATCCCTCTCAAAACACTCCCCACTTGATGGGATACTAATTAAAAAATGTCACATATTGAACATGTTTTCTTCAACAATTTGTTTCCATAAAATTTCACCCTAGCTAAGGATGCTATAGGGATATACTATTCGTGAGCCAAATCCTAAAATTCCACACACTAAACCAGTCTTATTTGTTAAACAAACTAGAATATTGCCTAGGATTAAAAGAAGATAAAATGCAAGTAGAGTAGAAAAAAATTATAAACACAAAAGAGAGAACCAAATTCACCTTGAATTGTCATTCCTAACAGTCCTTGCATTACCAAATGCCTCTAAAAGTGGATTGGACTGAATCATGTAATAGAGAAATTAGCATCCCACATTGATTTTAAATAGCAAATGAAACTTAGAAATAAATTATCTCTGAATTCATGATTGATTGAGTTCAATAATTGTTTACTTCAAGAACTTGTTGTTCAACTGTTCTATCATCACCAGCAGCACGTCCACCAACAAAGGTAAGATACTGCATGATCAATTTTGTTGTCTCAGTTTTTCCAGCACCACTTTCGCCGCTGACCAAGATAGACTGACTTTTACCTTCATTCATCATTGCTCTAAATCATGACCAACAAAATCTCACAAATTTACAACATAAAATGGCAAGTAGCAAATAGTGTAAAAATTGAAAATATAACACACTAAATGTGCACTCACCTGTAAGATGCATCAGCGACAGCAAAAACATGTGGACTAAGCTCACCCAGTGGAATTCCCTTATATTCGTCCATCATATGAGAATCATACAAATGTGGAAGCTTTGTGAACGGATTAACGGCTATTAAAATGCTCCCTGTATATGTCTAGCAAAGAAAAGAGTGACAGGAAAAAAAAGCATAAAATGACAGTTCACACAAACAAATCAAAATGGTTCAGTTAATATTAGCAACTGCGAATGCATTAAAATCAAAAAAGTTCAGTCACTGAAATCCCAAAAAGGACAACTGAAGTTTCAAAACCTGCGGTTTATTTAAATTAGTTAATAGATTTGAATTTGATTATTCTAGTACGTGATCAATAAACAAAAGCAATAATTTAATATAAAAAAATACCAAAAAAGTATATACTATGGGTATGTTTATATATACTTCTTATTCTTTGGCAATAAGAATATTTTTAATACAATTCTACACTACTCAGTAATCAGTTTCTCGACCAGAATTTCTAATAAATTTTGAAAATTGTTCCCAAAACAAGTATATTAAAAACAAAAAAGTTTGGAGATGTTTTATCGTTCCATTCTTCTTCTGTTTTGCAGTCCTAGTTCAAGGGTGTGAATCATCTGGGGCGGATTTGGTGAGGGTGACACCTAATCCAGAGGAGGGTTGTGCTGTGCTTGGATTTGCAAATATTTAGTCACAAATTCACAGTGTTGTTTTGTTTAAATTGTAGTAGAATTGAACCGTTGAATACGATTGAGATATATATTTAATTAACCTCAGTTACGTGTTTTACATTCAAACACACGTCAAGTTGCCTGGAATTGATTTTACTTGTTAGCCAAACAAGCAAGTAACCATACTCGAAAAATTAAAAGCTGCTAAAATCTAAAACAATACTTCCGTATGAGTACATTTTCCAACAATAAAAATATCTATCAGTCAAAGCCTAAACCTCTAGTCAACGGGAATTCAGCATCTACCAACTATCCAAAATCAAACACTCACATAGATATCATTGAGCTCGTATCTTCTTCGAAGATTGAACAACACTCCCGGCTCGTTCAAGTACGCCAACCGCGTCATGTCTTCGAATCCACCATGCTCCTCTTCATCAGCGTCCCGCGGGAACAGTTTCTCCTTAGAAGCAAACAACTGCACAAAAAACCTCCTCAAATTACCAAAATCACCACCGAATTCAAATTCGCAACATCGTGTGAACTCGCTCACCTTCTTGCCGGAATCAGTTAGCAGCAGAATCTTGTTACCGTCGGAATCGAGCACTTCAGCTGGCAGCCAAGCAGAATCCCGGTCCTCGACCCAAACCTTGGAGCCGTGGAGCAGATTCATGGCGGCGGTCACCGCGAATTGCGAAAGGAAGAGCAAATTCAAAACCCTAGAAGCAGAGAGACATGCAAAGAAGAAGATAGGGCGAGAGAGACGCAAGAGGTAAAAATGTCGAGTTCCCGCTCGAAGAAGAGTGGAGGCTATTGAAGTCAAAAATCAAAAATGGCAAAACGGCAGATTTGTATTTATATAGCGGTAGGTACGACACGTCATCCAGTGTGCATTGGCGTGAGAGAGTTCGTTTTAGACTTTTCACTCACCTTGCCTGTCTCTAACATTACAGTTCAAAATTTGTTGCAGTCGCATTCCGAACCGAGATTTCAAAAACGGAAAAACATAACACAAATGGTAATAATAATTAATTACAGTTTAAATTTCATACATGTGTTACTAAACGTTTTCGAAAACATTATGTACAATATTTTTACGTCTAATATTTTGTAAAATTGGTAAAAAAGTTTTTTTAAAACATTAATTATAACACTAAAAAAACATTTTTAAAATGAGAAAGCATAGCATTAAAACTTTTAAAATATAATATACTAAAATATAAAAACATCGAAATTATAAGTACATTTAACCGTATTTAAAATATGTAATTTTAAAATAACGACTTATTTAAAAAGTGAATAGGACTTAATTATTAAAAG
>Ga0123341_1000075_pt1 | contig 41726 bp, 32 predicted proteins | sample Turbeapinknodule_FD_89959 | JGI IMG/M metagenome (GOLD analysis project Ga0123341, IMG submission 89959) | Root nodule microbial communities of legume samples collected from Mexico - Turtle bean Mexico pink nodule | ecosystem: Host-associated > Plants > Roots > Nodule | place: Mexico: Nepantla...
ATATTTCAATATTAATTAAGTGACAATAAATATATATTTCACATAATTTTTTATTTTCGGATATTACTTTATTATTTTTATTACAAAATAGGTGAGGTGTCTACCTAAAATTGAACTATTTAATTTGATTTTGCAGTGTGAGTATAAAAATGAAAAGACCAATAATTGCATAATAAAAAACAGTGTTTCTTGAACATCTCAAAGTTTTACGTTACAAGTTACAACCCTCTTTCATTCACTAACTCATTCTTGAATTCATCTTGGGCAGCAAAACTGGAACAATACAAGAAATCACACCGCGCACAAACTATATTCAATCGGTTTCCGATGCAGTGAAATCGCAAGCATCGCAGCGCAATGGGGAGAGAAACAGAAATCCTCTCTCGCCTCGCCGCGAACCACCTTCACCTCGCTCAGTTCGAGCCCTTGCGCGGTGTTCTCCTAGCCCTACGGGCGCGAAACCGGGACCTCGCCCGCGATATTCTGCAAACCATCGTCGCCCGATCAGGTCGGGTCCCCAATGTTGCGTGGTCCAGTTCCTGTTCCTCCCCGGCGCTCCTCACCTTCTTATCCACGCTTGAATTGCTGCAATTGGACAACGCAACCTCGGCGTGGAACTTCGACTCCGAAACGCTGCGTTTGCGGGCAGAGTTTCTCTTGTTAGTTCAAGATTTGATAGACCTGCTGCCGGAGGGTGATGGAGAGTTGGGGAATTGTAGAGGAGTGTTGGATAAGATTTTGGAATTGGGCGTGAAGTGGTTGAAAGTGGACGGGGATGGTGAAATTGACGAGAGTGTGAGTGTTACTGTGGTTGAAGAAAGAGAGTTGGTAAGTTTGAGGAAATTGATTTTGGATCAGGCGCGTGTTTTTGACTCCCTCTGTGGGAATATACATAGGCAAATTAGGCACTTGGAGTGTGAGGATTCGGGGGAGGGAAGTGGAGAGTTGGAAGAGGAGGATGTTAGGGTGCTTCGCGGGATACAGAGGACTGTGCAGGCTGTTCATTTGGATGCTATGAGGGATAGTCTTGAATCGGGTGATGCAGAAGGGGCCGTTTCTCATATACGTTCTCTGCATTTTGATTATGGAGTCGAGGAGCAATCTGAGTACCGGTATGCCTCTTTCTGCTTTTTCTATTTGAATTTGATGCATGCATTTTGCCTAGAGAATTTGGATAATTCTTTAATGAAAAAAATTAGTTTCCCCTTTGATATTATTGTAACAACTGCAGTAAAAGTCTTATGGCACTAGGTGAATCCCTTATGATATTGAATGCTGTTTAAAATTAAATGTTTCATCAACTCGTATGTTCAGTTGTGGTTGACGCTCTCTCAAATTTATATTTATTTGGATATAAGAATAATAATAATAACAACTTGTTCTTTAAGTAGTTAAGGATTTTCTCTGTCTTTCTTAATTAATTATATTGTATTTGTTTTTTAAGTTCTCTTACAACATTTTTCTGTCCTAGATGTTCATACCTGCATGTTTTCTAATTCTTTTGTAGCATAGTTTTGAAAGATCTCCTGAAGGTTGTCTTGTCAAAAGGTGAGAAGTTTGGGGACTCGTGGCTTATCATGCGTAATCAATTGCTACAGATTTATAGTGAAGCCATTTCGTCCAATTGCAGTGATATTGTTCAAATGTTGCAGGTCAGTCTCTCATCTTTCTCCAGGGTTTTGTTCACATATATATATATATATATTTTTTTTTTTTGAAGATATTATCTTAAAATTGTCTTCAGTTAGTAGAATACTTCTATTTTTGCGTGGTATAGGATTTATTTATCATATTGTATTCTCAGCAAGTGCCAAAGTGACTCACAAATCACTTGTTAATAAAAGAGAAAGCAAAAAGTAATAAGAATCGTATAATTCATGAACACCTCTTGTTCAAGAAAGCGGGCTAATCCATTTTTCAGGCTAGCAGAAAATTCTGGGAATGCTTTTTGTCCTTAAAGAGTCATTTTGATGATTTATTGAATTTCCAACTTTTGTTAAATAAGGCCCCTTTACACCGTCAATACATTTTCGGCTTTCTTCCTCTTCCTCCATGAAACCAACTTGGAGGAATTGATTCCTGAATCACTCTTCCTTCAGTTTGTGACATTATTATGGGGTTTATGCATCTAACATTTGATAAAATGAGTATACAACATAGAGTCCCCCTTGCCATTCAATATGAAAGAAACTTTATTTTGTCTAACTATATTCAACGTCAATGCTTTTCTTTAGAGCATTCACGACGAGCTACTGTCTGAAGAGATTGAAATTGATAGAGTTCAAACTGAGAACTTCATTCCTCATCCTCTTGTACGACTTCAAAAATATCTAGAAGAAGTAAAGTGTGGTAAGAATTCAGATGATACAGCATTATCCCTGAATGATGCAATTAGGTACTGTAAGACATATATGTATCATTATGCTCGTGTTTCTGGACTACATGTTCTCGAGTGTATTATGGATACTTCCCTGTCTGCTGTGAAAAGGGAGCAGCTGGATGAAGCTAGCAATGTACGTACCCATCTTTGTTAACTCTATAAATGTTCCTTTGTATAAAATTTGATAGTGTTAATTGTTATATGAACTTCGAACATAAGTCTACCTGTGTATGTAGCTCTACTACTTAGGTACTATTGTTTGTGACAGGTCCTCCAATTGTTTCCACTACTTCAACCTTTGGTAGCAGCCATGGGTTGGGATTTATTGGCTGGTAAAATAGCAGCACGGAGGAAATTAGTGCAACTTCTCTGGACAAGTAAGTCACAAGTAATTCGGCTTGAAGAATCTTCTCTTTATGGTAATAAATCAGATGAGGTATTTTTCGACTTTTATGTTTTGGAATGTGGTTTGTTGGTACTAAATGAACGAGTTGGTGAAACTTTAGTGAAAAAACTGATTTAATTTTGTGGCAGATGTCCTGTGTTGAGCATCTATGTGATACCTTATGCTATCAGCTTGATCTCGCCTCTTTTGTTGCTTGTGTAAATTCTGGCCAGTCTTGGAATTCAAAATTCTCACTAATGCTTTCTGGAAATGAGCAAGTGGAATTTAGAGGCGAAGATGCTCATTCTGATCCTTTTGTTGAGAACTTTGTGTTGGAACGACTTTCGGTCCAGAGTCCTCTTCGGGTAATACTTTATGTTAAAGACATGGCTTTTTAATCGGTATAGATGGAATTCTTGCCTATCTTTATTGTTGAAGAAAGAAGAACATTGATTGGGAAAGATTATGATGATATGTAAAATCATAAAGGACAATTACTCAGTCTTAAATAGCACTTAGCTACTATAAAATTGCAGCCGTTATATTAAAGGAAATATATCAAATGTTGATTGTTATAACATTTTTAAAGAAGTATTTCAGGATTTATCTGAGATTTATTGGACTATGAAATCTGGGTGTTGTATATGATAGCATCATTTTCTCTGTAGGTACTATTTGATGTGGTTCCAGGCATAAAATTCCAGGAAGCCATTGAATTGATTAGTATGCAGCCAATTTCTTCTACTGTGGAAGCCAAGAAGAGGTGCGCTTCTGATGTTTTCTCTTGCAGTGACTGCTTTTAGATTCATCTTGATATTAAGAGAGATATTTACCAAGTATCTGGTTGCGCTGAGTTTGTTTGTTAACAGATAAGACATCATTATTGGAGTGTAATTTTTTAGAAAGAAATAGAAGTAATGGAATACTTTTAAAAAAGAATGATGCTGAGAAGTGAGAATTCATTTTGTTGTCTTGTGTACACACATTGACTTAATAAACATACATTTTGATTGGGAAATAAAGACATTTATTTTTTCTAATCGGACAAGGAAATTTTATAAAGGGCTTAAGAGAAAAGTGAAATGAAGAAGGATAAAATATCTTATAAAGTTCAGTGGATAGAACTGGTATCTTTAAAGTGATAAAGGTAAAATTTTATTGACCAAACAACAGGAAGTCTGGGAAGAACTGTTGAATTTTCAGAAAATAATTGACACTGACTTTGAGGGTTTGTACCTCCCGATGTTCAAAGGCCACAATTCTCTAAAATTTAAAGAATAGATCTTTCTCTCCACCTCCCTTCCTGAACATATCTTATTTCTTCACGCAACTCTTAGATTTTTGGGTTTAGGGCCTAAGTCAACTCTACAAAACCAACCCATATGGTAAAAATTTCCTAAGCTTTTTAAGCATCTCACCATATTTCTTGTCAATGTGAGATCTCAAGACATTCTTTTGCATCCAAGATTGAACATTTGGAATATGAACAAATATGGGTGACATTATAGTAGTATGTTAATATCTTATACTCAATCTTACAAAACTGACTTATTAGTTAGACATTATATGAGCATTATAAGGACTACATTTGCAGTATAAAAGAACAAATGAAAATGAATGATTGATGAATGCCATAAGATTACTAGTATAACTAACCGATTGGTATGTAACAAGCATTATATAAAAACAAATGGGAAATGAGTGCTTCATGAATGCCACAAGACTGCCAGCAACTTATTGTATATGTGTTTATTATAGAATTAAAAGTATAACTCTTTTACTTCTGCAATCTATTAGTGTCCTTGCTCCAGTTTAATTATCTTGTTATTCTTGTTAGTAGTTAAAATGTGATAATTGAATTTTTTTATATAAGTAATTTAATTATTTAAGATGGGATTAATGATAATTTTGACAACTATGAGCGTATGTGCATTTTTATTAAACAACTTGCATTGGGTTCTGTTCATACGATACATTAAACTTAAGAGTAATACTAGGTCAATACCTTTTCCTTTCTATGCCATTTGGTTTGGCTTTAGATTTGACTCGTACTATCTCTTTTTTCCATTGCCATGTAACCTGACGGTCCTGGACTGGGTGTAATCTGCACTTAGGTGGCTTGACTTTCTTGACATTATGCTTTCTAATAACTAATAACTAATGTCTTATGATTATGATTTATTTTGTTCTTTGTGCTTTATTTGCTTTTCTGAATTTCCTTCTTTTGGCATAGGAAGCAAGATATAGAACTCATGCATATGCGTTATGCTTTAGAATCAACTGTTCTTGCTTTAGGAGCAATGGAAAGGAGCATGTCTGGTGAAATAGAAATCCACCAAGATGTGCCAGTATTTCATTTAAAGGACTTGCAGAACCATTTAGATGCAATTAGTAATCTTCCACGCAAGGTAAGTCCTATTTTTTCTATTATTTTTTCTAAATGCTCCCTTCTCGAGATGATAACTGTTGTAATATGTCAACAATTTTCTTTGTGTAGTTTTATATGACAAGATTATCTCATAATCTTATCCTTCTCAGTCCACACATGTATTTTTATTTTTCTTTTGCAATCATTTTCCCCCTTCTGGCTTTGATGAAATATCTCTCAGTGGCAAGTTCTAGGTGCTGTATTAGGACATTTTGTTAATTGTTTTTCTTTCTTTCTCTCTAATATTACTTCCATTTACTCAAAATGTAAAAAATATGTTATATTTTGTATACTTAGTTAATTTTTTTCTGCTAAAATAAACATGACGGAAAAGTTTCTGTAGGATGTAACTTATGATGTATCGGTGACCAATTGTAAAAATTATCAAGTAGTATTTATGTGGTATGATACATCTAAGAAAAAAAAGGGCCTATCTGACACATTCTTTCGCATTTTCCATGATCTTTGACATTTAATATATTTAATGTTTAAAGTGTTGATATCAATTGTTCCGAGACTGTAGTGATTTCCTTTTATGGTTATTATTATACTGCACGTATCTAACGCCAATCTTTCGAGGATGTAGATTTTGATGGTGAATGTCATCATTTCACTACTGCATATGGATAATACCTCCGTTGACTTGATGCATTGTGGGTTACCGGGAAGCAGTTTCAAATTATCTAATGCTTGGTCTTCAGAAGATAGTTGTTCAACTGGAAGTGAAGGGGGCAATAAAAGGGTTATATCCTTTACTAGTTTGCTACTTGATATATTGTGCCGTAATATTCCATCCTCTATGATTGAATTAGAGAACACACTAGATGATGATATAAGTACAAGCAGCAGACAGGCTCTCGAGTGGAGAATCTTAATCGCAAAGCGTTTCATTGAAGAGTGGGAATGGCGTTTGTCAATTTTGCAGCATCTCCTACCATTATCTGAACGCCAATGGAGATGGAAAGAGGCACTGACAGTGTTACGTGCAGCTCCCTCCAAGCTACTCAACCTGTGAGTTTTACCTATTTCTAATGCATGAAATTCAACAAATGTGCAACTTCATGTTTGTTTTCTTGTAACGAGTTATACTTGGAAGGTGCATAGTCACAACAAGACTGATTAACTTTTTTTTTCTTAATAAAAATATTCAATACTCTCTCTTGTCCTTTCTATAAGAACCAATCTGCATTAATTATTTGTTACCAAAATATCCTTAATTATGAATAGTAGGGTGGATACTTAATGCCTTTAGGATACTCAGGATTCTAACTTTGTCCTGTATGGATAGTATTTTGAAAACCTTACGTTGTCCCTTCACATTCACATCCAACAAAGTTAAAGCAATAAATTTTTTACTGAGGAGAGAGATTAAAAAATTAGAGTCAATAATTTTTTTAAAAAAAATCGTAGTATATCTCATTAATATTAAGGACAATTATGGAAACAAATATGTAAATTTAGGAAATTTTAATTCTAGTAACTAAATGAACTAATTTTCTTAATCTTTGCGAATAAGTTAATTGGGTCTTATAAAAAAGGACCAGAGCGAGTAGTTCACCATATGATGGGAGTTTTTCGGCACGCATGTGCACTTTGCTCAGGAAGTAATCTACCTGCCTATGTAGTTTACATTTTGTAGCTCTGTTCTTTTCTATGTCTTTGGTTCTTCTGAGTAGATTTTGCTAAGAGTATTAGATATCTACGGAGTAATTTGCTTTATCTGGTTTTCTTTCTTTTGTTTATTTATCTGTTAGAGAAATTTGTTGTCCTTCTATGTACTTATTGTCTTAATTGATCTTTTTTGTCTCTAAGAATCTGATATAGTTTTTTCTTCTGCAGTTGCATGCAGAAAGCAAAGTTTGATATTGGAGGAGAAGCGGTTCATCGGTTTTCATTATCTGCTGAAGATAAAGCTACTCTCGAGTTAGCTGAATGGGTAGATAGTGCCTGCAGAAAAACATCTGTATGTTCTTTATTGCCTTTAGACTTACCATAACTGTTGAACTTATGGTTTTGGTCGACTTGTTCTGTCATATCAATGTGTTGTTGGAACATTTGTGCAGGACCTAGTTATTGATTTTGCAAATGTTTATCTTGTATTTTCCTTTACTAGATGCCATTTACATTTTTGACAGTGATTTTCTTGCATGTTGCAATTCTTTTTGTGGCAAGAGCTCAAACAGGATAAGAAAATTGAAAATACAGCAGGGGAGGTGTGCAAGTTATTTTTAGAAGTAGGTAAAAAAAGAATGAAAGGAAACTTTCTTAAAATAAAAACCTTGGTAGAGCAGCAATGGGGTATCCTAATCACTTGTAAGTGCAACAAGACAACCTTACAAATGTGGGCTTCTTCCAATCTAGTAATGCATATATAATATAACCACATAAATTGCACACTAGTATAGAGTTTTTGTCTTCTCATTATCTTTTTTTATTTACTCATTTTTTAAAATACACACTGATTCTCACAGTACTGAATCGTTTCGTTTCGGGATTCAGCGATTCTTCGTGCGAATCGCACGATACATCTAAGATTCAGGGACGAAAAAGATTCTTCACACGATTCGTATCGTGGGAAGGTGAAACCATATCGTTTCGTAAGATACGTATCGTGAATCGTAAGATACTAACTACTATGCTGTGAAATGCCTTATGAGAAACTCTTCCTTGGCCAAAGGACTTGGGTACTTGCCAAGTGCTCCAAACTAGTCCATTAGAAAGTAGCATCCTGACAATGGAAATATACATGGGAAGTTGTTCTTGAACTGACCTGCTTTGGAGTGCTACTTTCCAACGAAAGTGAGGTTTTGTATTCAGGAGAGAATTGGCAGCGGTTTAAATGCTTGATATTTAGTTTAGTATCTGGAAGGCATATGATTGTGGGAAAGGTTTTGGAAGCGGTATACCACATATCAGAGAAGGTTGAACCTTGGCACTGAAAACATCCGTGGGCAGACATCAAACAGAAACTAAAAAACTGAATCATATTTCAAAAGCATATTTAAGGGACACCCCCATGCATGTTGTGCTCCAGTCAAATGCACCACAAAATATACGCACTGCTCATTGCAAGAGTTCTGGCACCTTTTTCTAATTCTGCCAAGACATTTATAATTAACCAACAAAAATTGCTTATGTGCAGTGATCATGCAGTGACTGCATTATATAAGTATAGTGTTGTGTAGGAAGAGCAGTGTGAGGCATGGTTTTTTCTTTGGGTTACTACAGTGTTCATAAGTTGAAAGGTTGATAGGCAGCATAGCCCCTCTCAAATGATGACCTGTATGATTTGTCTCTCACCCCACCCTTTTTCGTGATATATGTAGCAATTCAATGAGTTTAATTCTTATAGATTTTGTATTATATCCTAGGATATTTAGACACTGTTCTCATTTTCAAATTACCATTCCTTTGTTTTTATACTAGTCATGGTTGCAATCTTTTTAATTGCTTTTACACATGCTTTTATATTAGTATGTTCTTAACGGTTTCTAATTGCTTTTACACATGCTTTTGTGGCATGTTTGCAGGTTGATGATGTGGTGTCCCGTGTACAGGATTTAGATTTTTCCTCTTTATGCTCACAGTTGGGTCCCTTGGCTACAGTAAGTGCCTAAAATGATAAAAGAGCAATTTAGAATTTATTATTTCAACTGAGAAGGAAAAAAAATGCTTGGTGTATGGTTAGTTCTGAGAATGCACACTTCTTGCCAGATTCTTCTTTGTATTGATGTTGCTGCAACTTCTGCGAAGTCAGCAAAGATGTCTCAGCAATTACTTAAACAGGTTCTCTATCTTTTTTCAATGGATTTCACTCAGGTTAATTTTTTTCCCCTTGACATACAAAATTAATTACAAAGAGGGAAGGGATAATTGGAAGATGAAATCAGGCAGCAGCAAAGAATTTAATGACACACATAATTAAGGGCTTGACTGCCAATGTTGAAGTTTACAAATTGTAGGTTTACGGAAGTTGTTTTATTGTTGTAGAATGTGTTTTCTCTTAGGGTTGTCCAAGCTTTAAGAGCTGTACCTTAGTCATATCTATGGTTGATGTGAGATTTAAACAAGCCTCTCATACCTAGGATTGAATATCTTGAGTGTGAAGATTTAGGACTGCTTTTTGTTTTTTTATACAGCACTGTGAAAGCGTGAGACCTAGGATTGAGGATCTTGAGTGCAAAGACTGTAGGACTTTTTTTTTTCTTCTATATTGTGTTGGGAAAGCCAGAGGGACAGTTTTTTTTTTTTCTTTTTAAAACAGTTCAGGGTGGGCCGATATCAAATCTATGGTAAGCTCTATTGCCATCTTTTGTTTTGGTTAGACATAACCTCAAAAACTAACTTATTAGATGTGGATTGTCCAAGCCTTTGTAAGCTCTTCCTTTGTCAAATCTATAGTTGATGTGGGATCGCAACATACAATAGCAATTCTTGTCATTAGTTTTATTCCTTCTTTTATGGAAGAACTAAGAAGTTCTAAACAAGGGAGAGATTGTTAGAGTAAAGTAGTAAATTTTTTTTATATCGGTGAGGCACTAACCATTCTAGACATATTCATTATTCTAATAGGTAATTTTCCCAAGACTGGGGTCGGCATATTTTATTTTCATGATATGCTAATGTTGATGTCTAGTCCTCTTTTTGTCTTTTACTCTTACAAGCTTTTGTCCTGTTGATCAGATGTTCACTTTATTATACAATATGCAGGCAGAAAATATGTTGTCTGATATATATCCAGGAGGATCTGCCAAAGATGGCTCCACTTATTGGGATCAGATCCTTGAGATAGGAGTCATCTCTGTGTCAGGGCGTCTTCTGAAGCGCTTACACAAGTTCTTGGAGCAGGTAAGGACTTGAATATTATTTAGTGGTGTAAGAACCAATTTGTAGAAAACCAGATTGTCTCTAGCAACTTGCAAGCTATAATTTCTTCTTTTGATTTATGCATTGGCCTAAGCCAACTATATTGCCATGTAGGCTTTTGTGACTTCCATTGAATTGTATATGCACAGATACAAAACACATTCTTTTTCCTTGGCTAACTGTTTTAGTTTTGAAGGTTTGTGATTGTATGACATGGTACCATAGGTTTTCCAAGTAATTAATTTAAAGTTGAATACCCTCTTTCTCACTGAGCAATGCAATTTTTTGCACAAGATGCTCTGCAGAAAAAGAATCTAACGGGCTTTTGCATAATAGGATGTGATCAGACTTTAAACTTTTTTGGGGGTATCTTGGGTCAGCTTGGTTCATTAACTATTCAATACTTAAAAAAAATAATTCCTTCCTTCTGCAAAGCCTCTGATCTTAATCAAAAGAAGCTGTTCACTGAGGCAAATCTTATCTTAAGCTTTACTGAGCATAAGTATTTTTGGTTTAGTCCTTCCCTCCCTTTTACTTTGATAAGTCAGGATTTACTGAGTGGATTGGTTGAATTTGTTATAATTTCAGAATTTGGTGCTGCATGCATGTACTGCTTTTAAGTGATCGGCACTGTATCCTGTCCTAGCCAGTCAGTTTTTGTTACTGACAGTTGTCAGTTTCATTATTTATTGTTTCCTTTGTTATAGACTTGTAAGGACTTATGTTCTAATGGGGATTGTGCCAAAGTTCCACCTATACTTTTATGCCTGTATCCAATTAAGAGCATATATAAACGCCATACCAAAAAAAGTAGTACATACAAATGCTATGAAGAAGACTGTGATCTTGGTAATGAGTTTATATGATCTGCTTCTCCAGGACAACCCTCCAGCACTTCAGGCAATCCTATCTGGGGAAGTTGTTATCACATCAACTAAAGAGTCTCACCGGCAAGAGCAGAGGGAGCGTGCTCTTGCTTTGCTACATCTGATGATTGAAGATGCTCATATGGGCAAGCGACAGTTTTTGAGTGGTATGTCTTTCTTTTTCCTTTAAGCATGTTAACAGTTTTGTTATTCAGAAAAAAATGTATATGCATATGTGTATATATGTGTGTGTGTGTGTATGGTTATAATACATTTATACTTAAATCAGGTAAGCTTCATAACCTTGCAAGAGCTGTTGCTGATGAAGAAACTGAATCAAGTACTACTAGAGTTGAAGGATTGTATGCTGATCAGGGTGTTACTTCCAACAGTGTCAAGGACATTGTACTTGGGCTTGGGTTAAGAGTTGTTAAACAAATACCTTTAAGTTCAAGTGGAGGAGAGTCTAGCCTGCAGTCTGCTGGTTATGACATTAAAGATGCTGGGAAGAGAATATTTGTTCCCTTGAGTGGAAAACCCATGACTTATCTCTCACAATTCATTCTTCATGTTGCTGCAATTGGTGACATAGTTGATGGGACTGATACTACTCATGATTTTAACTTTTTCTCCATCGCGTATGAGTGGCCTAAGGATGTAAGGTTCTCAATATATTTAAATAATTTGACAGTGCTTTATTTTAGAGTATAGAGATTACAACTACTGTGATTATGAATATTGTAAGCAAGTTTCTGTTGCACATGTGGGCAGAGTTGTTTTCATAACCAGAGGTTATTCTTATATCTCTTACCCCTTTGTATTGCAATTGTTGCTACCCAGGGATTTGCAAAATTTTGAAAAAAGTATCTATCTTTTATTTTACTAAAGTAAAAACATGTTTTATCATTACATATGTTTATTATTTGACAATATACTTGTTATTTAATAAAAAGCTGTTCTACTATCTCATGTGTTTAACATTGACTATATATTTGTATTTACGTCTGCAACCATCGTAGCACTCTCGCATATAATTATGAATAAAATATGCTTTTATTTATAAATTCTTGTTTGGGTTTTTGATATGAAGATTGAGCCTTGATGTGGTAAGGTTTGGTGTCTTATGCGTAGGTGGTTATGTATTGTATAGACTTTTGATTCTTCCCAGACCTTGCAATGATGGAACCTCATGTGCTTAGTCTCCTTTTATGTTGTCATTTTAGAAATTTTCATGTTTTATGTGTTTGAGCATATTTGTCTTTCTTTTGATGGCCTATGTTTTACTGTTATGTCTTGCAGCTTTTGACCCGTCTTGTTTTTGAAAGAGGCAGCACTGATGCTGCAGGGAAGGTAGCGGAAATTATGTATGCGGATTTTGTACATGAGGTGATTTCTGCATGTGTGCCTCCAGTTTATCCTCCACGATCTGGACATGGATGGGCATGCATTCCAGTTGTTCCTACGTTCCCAAAGAGTAGCTCTGAAAATAAAGTGCTGTCTCCGTCATCTAAAGATGCAAAACCTAACTGCTATTGCCGTTCTTCAGCAACACCTGGAGTGGCTTTGTACCCTCTCCAGTTGGATGTGGTGAAACATTTGGCAAAAATATCACCAGTGAGGTCTGTTTTAGCTTGTGTATTTGGGAGTAGTATACTGTACAACAGCAGTAGCTCATCAATTTCAAGCTCTTTGAGTGATGGATTGCTTCAGGCTCCTGATGCTGATCGGTTGTTTTATGAGTTTGCTCTTGATCAATCTGAAAGGTAGCTGTCATATCGTGTGACTTGGTTGGCATGGCAGTTTTATATATACAACATTTTGTCCTAATCTTAGTGTTTTAAGATACTTAATAATTAATATAAAATATTAAAATTCATTCATTTTAATATTGTTGACTTTATTAGATTTTCCATAAAGTATTCTTGTTTACAAGTGAACATATTGTCTTCCTTTTTCCAGATATAAATAACATTACACATCTATCCTTTCGTAACTTACATTTATATGATGAAATGTATGAGTTAGGGCATGTCAATTAAAATTATCTTAGCAGGTCATACTAGTTCTTACTTTTTCTTAAAGAAAAGCCTTTCATAAATTTCGTAAAGATAAGATTGAAAGCATTTTATTTTAAATGTAAGGTAGAAAGAAATTGGATTTTTTAAGGAGCAATGGGTTTGGTAGAAGAAAATATTTAAGATTCTTTCATAATTTGTCTTCTTTTGGGTTTTGGTGCTTATAGACAGAGCATAATGCTAGATATTTTCTCCATACATTTCTTTGTTCACATCTCATTTTAGCATCTGGTTTTAAACCCTTTTTTTTGGAGGGGTTGAGGTGTGGCTGATTCTCTGTCTCTTTGGAAATGTTATTGAATAATTAGTTTAACCTTTTTTCTTGGTGTGCAGGTTCCCAACTCTGAACAGATGGATACAGATGCAAACTAACCTCCATCGTGTGTCAGAATTTGCTGTAACTTCTAGTCAAACAGCTGATGACAGCAATCTTGAAGCACGAACTTCTGTTAAGAGAGTTCGTGAACTTGACACTGAGACAGAGTCAGATGCTGATGACATTGTTAGTGGCAGTACAATCCCTGTAGTTCTGTCCGACCTAAGTAGCCATGGGATTGAAGCCACAGATTTCTGGCTGGATTCCTCAAAATCTGAAGGCTCTCAACTTGACACGACAGTTTTCCTTTCTTTTGATTGGGATAATGAACAACCATATGAAAGGGCTGTAGAACGGTATTATAGTTCAAATTGTTGTTCAAACTGTCAGTTTTTTTGATGTTTCATTCCACTTGAACTAGAATGTTGCCAATTTGGTATGATCAATGCAAACAGGATACACATTCACTATTTACTCAATATTGCTTCATATTAGTGATTAGTGATGTTACTGTAATTGCAATTTAGCTTCATTCATGATAATCAGAACTTTGCATTGACTTTAAAATGGAATGCCATTAAACCTTTTTTATGAGATAGAGTAGAGACAAGCATACCTTTTGTACTGTGATCAGTGTTTGTAACAATATTCTGAACATTCTTGTATTTTCTTAGCAATTTACTTGTTACTTTGTGCTTCTTTTTTAGACTGATTGATGAAGGAAAGCTAATGGATGCTCTTGCACTTTCCGATCGCTTTCTACGGAATGGGGCCTCTGATCAGCTTCTTCAGTTAGTCATTGAACGAAGAGAAGAAGTCCATTCAAATTCTGCTCAGCATCAGGGATTTGGGGGGCGAAATATTTGGAGCAATAGTTGGCAATACTGCCTAAGGTTGAAAGACAAACAGCTGGCTGCTAGATTAGCCCTAAGGTATGTAAATAATTTCTTTTTCATGGTTTTGTGGGATTCAAGTTATATATCTGATGAAGGGTTTATATTATATGCTAGTAGTGAACTTTTTAAAATAGTCTTTCCAACAAATTATTATTGGGTGAATTTCATGTGGATTCCACTAAAAAGATAGTAGCCATAAATATATCTGATGAAGGATTTATAGGAAACGCTAGTAACCAAACTCTTTAAAATACTCTTTTTGACAAACTATTATTAGGTGAATTTTATGTGGATCTCAAGAGAGTAGTAGCCAAAAAGCTTTTGCTGGGACCTATTTGACATTTGCCTATAATGGTATGTTGTAAAGAGTGTGTAGTTTTGCATTGTTCACGGGCGGTAGGAGTTGAGCACAAGAGCCCAACCCTAAGATTTGTCTATTAGGTAAGAAAGCCTCAAAGCTTAAGTACCACATATAGTAATTTATTCTACTCTATGTGGGATTTCTAACATTGCCACTCCCTTTAATAACCAACGTCCACAGGGACTTCCACTTCTTTGACACTGGGTCAACGGTATACTTTCCCCTTTCACAGTTTCACTCACCTATCAATATTTCAGTGTTTCAACTTAATCTGACTTGTAGAGAGCCCTTTCGCTTGACTTTCCATGAAAACACCAATTGTTAGGATATAAATTCATGAGTAGAGTTTAAATACCATATCAAGTAATTTATTTTATTCTTAACAAAACCATCCATAAGCCTCCTCCACCTAACTGCTTAAGCTTTTAGGAGATTTAATTCTTTACATGCTAAACTTTTAGGAGATTTAATTCTTTATATGGTATCAGAGCCACTATGGCCAAATGGTCAAGATTTCAGTCCATTCTACCTCATTTTTCGGAAGTAATTAAATTTCAACACTAGGTAAAGTGGGTTTGTGCATTGTCCATGCCTCAACAAGGGTCTTGCATGAGTGGGCCATGTTGGAGATATGAAAGTCATTCTAGTGGTTTCTCTTTATTTATAGCATGCTTATAATTATGGTCACTATTAAATTGCATATCCAGTATTTTTCTCAGCCTGTGATGTCAATTTTAAATTTCAAAATTTTATAACAGGTATGTGCACTCATGGGAATTAGATGCTGCTTTGGATGTTCTCACAATGTGCAGCTGCCATCTTACTGAGATTGATTCCATAAGGAAGGAGGTGAAGTTATATTTTTATTTTAGTACTGTATTTTTTATATCAATATTACTACTATAGTATGATGCCTGGATACTCTTGAATGGTTTCTGTATGTGTACAAAGTACATACCTGACATAGGCTGTTGGGTGCTAGGTACATTTTTGCTAGTAAATGAAAGATAAATGGTATTGATATCACTTCTCATGCATTAAATGCCTTTGAGAACATCTTGGTCAAGCATTACAGTGAGTTTAACAACACTCAAATACAAGCCAGCCATTTAAAGACCATCTTTCTTCTCTAAATGAAACAAACAGCGACATCATTCCTTTAAATCCTTTAATTCCTTTAACAGCGACATCTTGGATTTTGTATTACTACATTTATCTTATGATCTAGTGACTTTGTTGTTTCTTCATTTTTATATTTCTATACAATATACTCTTTCCCCCATACATGTACTCCGGTTTTAATTTATCGTGTTGTGTTGTGATGCTTAGGTTTTTCAAATGAAACAAGCTTTGCAGAGGTACAGCCACATACTGAGTGCAGATGATCATTATACAAGCTGGCAAGAGGTTGTATTCTTTCATTTGAACTGTTACATGTCGGATGTAGAAATTCTATGCCAGTTTTATCCTTTTTCTCTAGAGGTTTCTATCTCATTTGTGTACATGATAGATTGAATTAGAACTTCCTGTAATTAATATGCCAAAGTCAATAGTATACTGGATTTTAGGGAACATATTTCTTCTTTTCAATTTCCTGTTTTCTTATTGTCGCTCATAGACCCTCCTTAAATTATGTTTGTATTTCAGGTCGAAGCAGATTGCAAGGAAGATCCAGAGGGTCTGGCACTTAGGTTAGCTGGAAAAGGAGCTGTTTCTGCTGCACTTAAAGTGGCAGAAAGTGCAGGATTATCAATTGATTTACGGAGAGAATTGCAGGGGCGGCAGCTTGTGAAACTTCTAACTGCTGACCCTCTTAATGGAGGAGGACCAGCTGAAGCCTCACGCTTTCTTTCTTCATTAAGGGACACAGATGATGCTTTACCAGTTGCTATGGGTGCAATGCAGCTTTTACCCAATTTGCGGTCGAAGCAACTTCTTGTAATCAAGCATTATTTAGCATATTTTTACCTTGTTCAATTATGTAAATTTCTTTAAACTGTTCTTTGAAGTTTTGAAACTCTATTCTCATCTCAAATGACCATTTCTGTATATTTGAAGGTTCATTTCTTCCTGAAGCGAAGAGAAGGGAATCTGTCTGATGTTGAGATTTCCCGGCTTAATTCATGGGCTTTAGGGCTTCGTGTGCTGGCTGTCTTGCCCTTACCATGGCAACAAAGGTGCTCTTCCCTGCATGAGCATCCTCATCTGATTATGGAAGTGCTACTGATGAGAAAACAATTGCAATCTGCCACATTGGTAACACAAATTTGTCTTCAATTAGCATGAATTATTTTCCATCTACTAATTTATTTGGGAGTATTAATAGTAAGGTTGTCAAAATAAAGATCTTGAAATACATGTAAAATACAAGGTTGTGTTTAAATTTATATAGACATAAAATAACAAAAAAATAACCTTTAAATGACAACTCATAGAGACAATGACAACAAAATCCTTTACTCACTAATCATAAGATTCCATTGGTTCAATTAAAAGCCAAATTCCTAAGGATATTATTTACGTAATGTTCCCTCCTAGCAATTTGTTATAATGTCTTTTGTGGTATCCCTTTCCGCATCTTCACAGCTAAAAGCCATGCAATCTTCTTTTTGCATTGATGCTTCCTATACCTCCTCCTATACAATCATTTTATATCTTGTCCTTTTTTTGCCGTCTCAATCGAATGTAACATTCTTACTTTTGCTACCCTAACCTCTTTCTCTTTTCCCTTTAGGGACCAACAAATCACAAATAACAATTAAACTTACTTTGAAATTATATATTAAAATTTTAGGTAACTCCGTACACTAACTTGTCACTCAATTCACAAGCTAAATATCCTAATTGAAACTGCATAATTTTCAAGAACACATGCGATATTAGCCCGACTTAAACTCAAATTTTGAACTAGTAGAGTCTATCCTAAATCTATTAACACGGCGCCTACCATATTATCCATGTACCAATCCCAATAGCCCTGGACACAAGGGAGTGTATTGAAAACATAATTGAAATCCTGTCCTATAATGACTAGTGATTATGCCAAAGTAGTGTATATAAGTGGAGGGTAACCCTCACTTTATGAGCTAATTTTGTGATTTTGTGCTAGACATAAATCCCAGTTCTAAGATGGCCCAAAGTGGCTTCTAGATAATTGCGGTCTTTAGCATAATGAAATTGTAACCCGCTCAAAAAGAGGACATGTATTTGAGAGAAATAATTTAGAGTTAAAGGCACTGTCACTTATCAAACTTGAACCCTTCATCCTGCACCAGATGTTGGTCAAGAACAAAGATGTAGGTTGCGGATGTCTAGCATACAGAACCATTAACCCTGCAACAGAGGGTGGCATGATATGTAAGCATAGGTCATGGGTGTGAGTGATTATGTTGTGAACAAAGAACCACTCATGCTGTTATTGAGAGCAGCAAAGAACATAGTTTGTAGAGTTTTGGTTTTCGAGATTGATAATGTCTAGAGGGATCATTGAGTGGAAACAGATAAAAAGCAATGAACCATGACAGATTTATAGGCAATTGAGAGAGACAAGGATAGTTTGGGTCAAAACCACTTAGGTGATGGTTCTGCTGTTCAACTCTTCAATGTTACAGCAGCTTGTGAAGATTTGCTGCACAATCTTCCCTAACATGCTCACCTGCCCTCTATCTTGTCTAGGAATGGGACTCAGCCTCATGAAAGCATATAATTGGACGATCCTATGGGCAAGTGTGTGATTTTTACAACTATGATAGTGAAACATTTAGGATACACTTGCCTTATGTATGGCAAGTTTATGTTTGTAATTTCTATGCAACATTTTGTTTACTCGTCTAGATTTCTTATCTCTCATTCAATGTAATGGTTTCCTGTACTTCTGTAGATATTAAAGGAATTTCCTTCTTTACGAGACAACCATGTAATTACTACATATGCAACTAAGGCTATTGCTGTCAGTATCAGCTCGCCACCTAGGGAACATCGCATATCTGTTTCAGGATCCAGACCAAAGCAAAAGACTAGATCAGGTGCCCCACAAAGATCATCTTTTACGAGCAGTCTAAGTAACTTACAAAAAGAGGCTCGCAGAGCTTTTTCATGGGCTCCAAAAAATTCTGTGGACAAAAGCACTCCAAAAGATGTTTATAGGAAAAGAAAAAGTTCTGGATTGTCTCCCTCTGATAGAGTTGCTTGGGAAGCAATGACTGGAATACAAGAGGACCGTGTTTCATCTTTTTCAACAGATGGGCAAGAGCGGCTTCCTTCCGTTTCAATTACTGAGGAATGGATGCTTACAGGTGACCCACCAAAAGATGAAGGCATTCGTTCTTCTCACAGATATGAAAGTGCCCCTGACATCACACTGTTCAAGGTATAGTAATGAGATTATCTCCGTTTAGGATATCATATTAGAATTTACTGCTGTTGTTTTGTCACTTCAAAGAATATTTCTGCATTTCTAAGCTCTGATATAATTGAATTGAAACCATCCTTGAGGGGATTGCTGATAGTGATAACTGAAGCGATTGCATTGCAGTTGCTTAGTGTCTTCATAGGATATGTATGTAATGCTTTATAAATCTCATTTAGTTTATGCTGACTGCTTGGGTTTTCACTCCACAGGCACTGCTTGCTCTTTGTTCAGATGAATTGGTCTCTGCCAAAATCGCCCTTGACTTGTGCATTAATCAAATGAAGAATGTCTTGAACTCTCAGCAGTTTCCTGAGAATGCATCTATGGAAACAATTGGGAGAGCATATCATGCCACAGAAACATTTGTCCAGGTATTTGATGGGAATAGAGTAATTTATTGATTTTAGGTTTTATCAGTGGTTAATAATGATGGTTCTTAGGTAGTATGTTTGTTTGTTTTACTTGCACAGTGAGATGACAGTATTGCTGTAAATGTCCATCATTAGCATTTCTTGTAATGAAAAATGCAATTATTCTAATGTTGAATTTGCAGGGTCTACTTTATGCCAAATCCCTGCTAAGAAAGCTTGCAGGTGGTAGTGAATTGCCAAGTAATTGGGAAAGAAATAGAGATACCGATGACACATCATCTGATGCTGGTAGCTCCAGTGTGGGTAGTCAATCCACAGATGAACTTTCTGAAATCTTGTCACAGGCAGATATCTGGCTGGGTCGTGCAGAGCTGCTCCAAAGCCTTTTGGGATCTGGGATTGCTGCTTCTCTTGATGACATAGCTGATGGAGAGTCATCTGCCCATCTTCGTGACAGGTTGGTCGCAGAGGAACGCTACAGCATGGCTGTGTATACTTGCAAAAAGTGTAAGGTAGATAAATCCCCTCCCTGCCAGGCTTGCTCTTTTATGTACTAGAAGTGTTTGATTTATGTTATTATGGGTTTTAAACAAAGAATATTTCCCTTTAGATTGATGTCTTCCCTGTGTGGAATGCATGGGGCCACGCGTTAATTCGGATGGAGCGCTATGGACATGCTCGTGTGAAATTTAAGTATGTTAACCTTTTTCTGGTGATTATGCTTTTGCTCATTCATCATTAAAGCTTTGAATCAATTTTATGGCAGGACTCAAATATTGTATATCTGTCTAGGAGAAGCGTGACATACCAATAATATTTCTATCTCATTTCAGGCAAGCTCTTCAGTTGCACAAGGGTGATCCTGGACCAGTTATTCTAGACATTATTAATACAATTGAAGGTGGCCCACCAGTCGATGTTTCAGCTGTTCGTTCTATGTAAGATGTTATGCATCTATGATAGTTTTCTTTTGCTGCAAATTAATGTACTAGTGTTTTTATTGTCATATCATATTCTAGATTTAAGAATGTCTCTAACATTTGTGTCAAATATTTCCATTGTGTTACCCATTCATATTTATATTATTTTTTTATCTTTTTTGTTAAAGGTGTTATTCAGATAATTAGATAACTAGATGATTGGATATCTGGATTTTGCTGCTAATTTTACAAAAAGTTATCTGATGTCTCGGCGTATGTTTTGTTGTACTCAAGTAAAATCCTAAATATGTTTATGCTTTCACTTCTGACTGGTAAAGCTGGTTAGTTCTTTAAAATTGCTGGGAAAAGGAAGGAGGAATGGTTAAAAAATAGGGAATGAAGACACCCTGGATCCTTTACATTGCACAGAAATAAAATCTGACTATGTTTTTGCTTCAGGTATGAACACCTGGCTAAAAGTGCACCCACAATCTTGGATGATTCTCTTTCTGCTGATTCATATCTCAACATCTTATACATGCCATCAACATTCCCCCGTTCAGAGAGATCAAGACGATCACAACTGTCTGCAAATAATAATTCTGTGTATAGTCGAGACTTTGAAGATGGTCCTCGGAGTAATCTGGATAATGCTAGATATGCTGAATGTGTTAATTACTTAAAGGAGGTAAGGATATCTCACCCTTGTACGCAAATACATGTATGGATCATAAATGCTCTCATAACTTCCTAATATTTTGTCAAATTAAAATAGCAAAACGTCGTTTGAAAAATGTTTTACTTTTGATGTTTAACAAAAAATTAGAAAGTTTGACTAATTCATGTTTTTGCTATATGTGTTTTAACTCCACCATAATGGCATTGCATGGCAATTTGTGAAGCGAGGCTCACTGGCAGTGCCTTAGGGTGCAATGGTGTGTTTGTATGCCAAAGTTTGGCCTTATGCCTCCATTGATAATCTTGTATATGTATATATATGGCTTAAATATGTATTTAGATCCTGTAAAATTAGCTTTGATTTTATCCATCTAAAATGCTTTTTTTTGGTTTTCATCCCTCAAAAGGTTGATATTAGGTTTTCATCCTTCTAAAGTGCAACAACATTTAACTACGTGTTTAGTGGAAGGTCAGGTGACTGTCACAAGTTAACACTTGATAGAGCTGTGGTCCATGTCAACATGCAATATGTTAAACAAAATTCTAGATGCCTAAACTAAATGTTATTCATCATCTTAAAAAGAACTTTAGAAACCAAAAATAGTTAGTTTAGATTGGAGGGACTAAAAACCAAAGAAAAATATTTATAGGACCAAAATAAGAATACGTTCATCTTATAGGTGCTAAAAACATGCTTAGGCTTATATATATTATTGGGACTAAAGTGGTTTAGGCCTAATTCAACTTCACAAAATCAACTTCTAAAATAAGATTGTCTCCACTTATGTACTGTATTTTGACACTATCTCTAATTGGTGCGGCACTTGAGTTTTTCACAATACATCCATCATGTCTAGCAGTATTGACCTTGATATGAGGATAACATGTTAAGTGACCCTTTTAATGACTTTGATATCATATTACAAAGTTTGTTTAACTTAATCACGCAAAACCGTTTTATAAAATGAAGATTGTTTCTACTTATATTCTGTATTTTAGCTGTCTCTAGGTGATATGGGACTTGTGTTTTTCCCAATACTAACATTTATAATTTGCTTGCAACTTTTCCATTTCCTAATTGTTGTTTCAAATTTTGCAGTATGCACACCAGCATTTGCTTGGCTTCATGTTTAGGCATGGTCACTACCATGATGCTTGCTTCTTGTTCTTTCCCCCTGATGAAGTTCCACCACCACCACAACCATCAATAACAAGTGGAGTGTCTTCTTCATCACCCCAACGACTAGATTCTTTGGCCACTGATTATGGAACAATTGATGATTTGTGTGAATTGTGCATTGGTTATGGTGCTATGCCTATTTTGGAGGAAGTCCTCTCAACTAGGATGTCATCTACTAAATCTCAGGATGCAGTGGTGAATCAGTATACAATGACAGCCCTTGCCCGTATTTGCCTCTATTGTGAAACTCACAAGCACTTCAATTATTTATACAGGTTTCAGGTAACTCTCTAAGTAACGAGTCATCATAAAATTTTACCGTGTCTTCATTTTTCTGTTGGAACACGAAAGGACATTTAGAGTTGTATACTAGGATTTTTGCTGTTTTTTTCAAAATTCTCTTGGGTCCTGTAACAAGTTTCCTTTTTTTTTCCAAGTTCATTTGCTGAGTTTTGTATTAAACGTGTTATGTTAATTTTTTAGATACTTCAGTTGATTTTAGGTATGCTTATTTGTCAGTGATCATTAAATTATTTTTCTGTCCTATTATTCAAAACACTATGGCTAACCAATGTTTGGCCCAAGAGTGTAAAATATTTTTAGAAATACTGTCTTGGACAACTTGAGAACCTCTACATGTTTTTCAATTTGACTGCAAGTGCCAATGCCCGCAAAGATAAGAGACTTGAGATATATCCATAAAACTCCAACCTAATATGCACAACAATTCATAAAAAAATTCATAAACATATGATCACCACAATAACTACTATTATCACTCCTTTATACATAGCCTTATGCAAGCAAGGAAAGAGGTTGTCAACTAGAATACATAGCGTTGTGCATGGAACAAAATTTTTCATTACCACAATAACAGGCTTTCATATAACGTGTTATGACATTTTCAATTTTTTTGTGGAGAATTTTTTAGTTTCTAAGGATGTACAATATTCAGGTAATCAAAATGGACCATGTTGCTGCTGGGCTCTGTTGCATTCAGTTGTTTGTGAATTCTTCTTCACAAGAGGAAGCCATTAGACATTTGGAACATGCCAAGGTATGTCCATAATTTGATAAAATAAAAGGCAAAGATAGCATGCAAACTTTTGAGCACGCCCAATACATTATGCCTTTTAGAAAGTGAATTTAGGACTAACCCAATTCTACAAAACTGACTTGTAAAGTGATGTTTGCACTTATTTATATACTATAATTTGGTCATATATCTAATCAATGTGAAATCTCCAACAATGCATATTCTGTTCAATTTATCAGTAATAATTGGCTTAGTTTTCTAAGTAACTTCTTTTTTATTCACGTACATTGTTATAACTGCATGAGTATGGAATTTTATGAGTGTTTTTCTTCTCTATATGCTTTGTTTTGAGCACCTTGTTACAAGAAAGAATATTAAATTTAAAGAAGAGCTTGAGTGATTAAGTTGATATAGGTTGAAGTTATTAAGATTAAGAAGGCAAAAGTGTATCATTACAATTTACAGTACATAATGTGGAATGTTGATTGGTTCATTGAAGATTAATTCAAGGATGAGGTTACATTTAACTTATCCAGCGAGATATCCCTATTTGTTGCTAACATAAGGGGGTTGATTTTTTTTATGTACCAATATGGATTCACCCTGCTTCTGAAAGAGATTTTTTCTTCAGGAAAGAAGGAAGAAGTTGAATCAGTATGTTAATTTCATGTTTGTGTCTCTTCTTTGACTGGAAAAGCAGATTTGATTGAATTAAAAAAATTCTATTGAAATTGAAATGTTAACTAGGTATTCCCTACTTTTAAGATTTAAGATTGAATTGATTGGTGAAGGTCCCATGAACCAAAATACAAGAGTTTGGCCCTCCCAGGAGCAAATATTTGTAGTAGCTTCATTAAAGGCATGGATCTTTTGAGGTATATCCCGTTAGTAGATACAGAAGTAAGTCAAAACATTTGAGTTACAAAGATAGTTGTTATTAAATGGTTAGTGGTGCTACTGTATTACATGAGATGTCATAAACTGTACAATGGCCAAGAAGAGGAGTTTGGGAGTTATAGAAGAAAGGGCAAGCATTCTTTCTGTGACAGACAACCTTCTTATTTGACTTACAAAGTTAAAAGAAGCCTTCAACTTCTGTCCTCAGATCCTTTTACTTGTAAATTCTTATTAATTTACAAAGAAAATAATGCAAAAAATCATAAAAAGACATTTAATTAAAGCAATTATAATACTTGTTTAACTTATGTTATTATTTGTTAATAATTCTTTGTTTCTCTCCTTATTGATATAGATGCACTTTGATGAAGGATTGTCTGCAAGGCATAAAGGTGGAGAATCTACTAAGCTTGTCACGAAAGGTGTTAGAGGAAAAAGTGCATCTGAAAAGCTTACAGAAGAAGGTCTTGTAAAATTTTCTGCTCGGGTATCAATCCAGGTAATCCGATACACCCAAACCAAATATTGAATTCTAAGTGGTAACAATTAATTTCCAAGAGTAAATTTGACTATATAGTAATGGACATGGACATGCAAATATATGTGGCTGCTTAGTTGTAGACATTTTTTTTTGTAAGCTTTGGTTCAAGGCATTATCTCTTATTAATAGAAATTTCCATGGTATGTTTTCTTCTTTGTTTTAGACTTCTCAAAGAATTCGTTTTAATTTTAATTTTTCTGCTGTTCAATATGTTTTGATGAAGAATTGTTTGTGAAATCCTATGGTTATGCAGATCTGTTGTATTTTGTAGGTTGAAGTTGTTAAATCTTTTAATGACTCAGAAGGACCACAGTGGAAACATTCACTTTTTGGGAATCCAAATGATCCAGAAACTTTTAGGTTCGTTCAATTTTAAGCTTTATTTAGTGACTTCGACCATCCATTTCTCTTTTTTGGAGTTAGTTCAATTTTGTGAAAATTCACCGTAAAAAAATTGTGAATTTATTTTTTTACGACTTACTATTATTTAGGGGACTTCAAACTTACTACTTTTAACCAACTATCATAAAAGCTCAAGTTGTTTGGGTGATAGCACATGAATGTTTTTTAAATATTTAGCATGGACACTCACTAGAATGCGAGGACAATGTGCAGGTCCACGTACCATTTGCTGAAATTAACTTATTATTTAGAAGAGTTGGGGTTAAACTCATAACCACGTGATTGATACCTTGTCATAAGGCATCTATCCAAGAAGCTAAGCTGTTTGGTTAAAACACATAAAAATATTTAGATGGATTGCAGAACAACATATTGTTTATATCTTCCATCTCAAGTATTTTTAACTCATTTGATAATTATAGGATCAACTGTCATTATAGTGCTTTTAATGACTGCTAAAGTTAACTGTAGAATGCTGTCTATATTACCTGCATTCACATGTTTCTTTTGGTGTGATGTGTAGTATTTCTATTTACATAATGACAAATATTACAAATGCTCACGATGTTTTAAAATTTCAGACGAAGATGTAAAATAGCAGAGGTTCTTGTCGAGAAGAATTTTGATTTGGCATTCCAATTGATCTATGAATTCAATCTTCCTGGTAACATTGATTTCACACTTCACATTCTGGTTTTGTTTTCTTGTTTTTTAGCTCCACAAAGTTTTGTCAGCATACTTATCTAAGCTTTTTAATTGCTTCATGCAGCCGTTGATATATATGCTGGTGTTGCTGCATCTCTTGCTGAGAGAAAAAGAGGCAGCCAATTGACAGAATTCTTTAGAAACATCAAGGGCACAATAGATGACGACGACTGGGATCAGGTAATCCTAATTACATTTTTTTTCTACTGCTCTTAAAAGAGCTTTTTCTTATTTTATTTTAATGATTTAATGTGTCTCAGAAGTTCAATGACTATAAATCTTATAGCATGTATTTGATTCTACCTGACCTAAAATGGAGCTCGTTTCCTTACACTGGAAAGGTTCTCTAACAAGCATAACCCCAAAAGATACAGCCTGGCATACCAGGGAAAGCAGAAACGAAAAGACATGGAAAATAGGATTTGGCACCGGACATAGTGCCACTCCTCCAGGCCAAAGCCTTCCTCCTTCCCAAATTCTTTGTTGATTTCCTCATATTTCAGCTCCTCCCCAATATCATTCCTCATCCATGATTCTCCAATTCTGTCTTTCCAACTTTCTAGACTGTCAGTCATTTCTCTGATCCAACCAAATTCTCCACTCCTTCACTCCCTTTAATCCTGTTGGAAATATATGCCTAAATATATGTAATCTGGATTTGCATCATTTTTGGTTATGTTTCGAAATTTAGGAATTGTTTACAAAAAAAAAATTAGAATATTATTCTTAACATTTATATTTTGAGACGTTTTCAGTTTGATTTTAAGATTAGGATAATGTTAATATTTGAATTGTGTTACACTTAAGCTCCATACATGGAGCACATGAATGAAAAGTTTAATAACTGCCTCCACATTACATTATCACCTCTTAAAACTATAGTTTCTATATAAAAAACCAACATCCTATTTCCGTCCTTGTTCTACTGTGTTAGGGCTATCTTTCTGTTTCTTTCCTCCCCTTAAGTATGTCAATGATCCGTGTACCACTCTCTTTTTTAATATTGTTTTGTCAATGGTGAAACTTGACTTTATAAAGTAGGTTCATAGAGTTCTTTCTATATAGACATGAGCTTTATACTGTCAAAACAGGTTAGGAGACTAAAATGTGCCTTTCTAACCACTTGAGCTTATGGTTTATTATGTGACTCTTGGTCCTGTTACAAGGGCGAAGTCTGTCTATTGTAGCAAGGAAACTTATCTTGAAGAAATATTTTCAACGTTTTCGATGATGCAGGTGTTAGGTGCTGCAATAAATGTATATGCTAATAAGCATAAAGAGCGTCCAGACCGTCTGATAGACATGTTAACTAGCAGCCACAGGTAAGGGCTTTTATCTATTTTTCTTAATGCACACACCTCCTATATATTTTTGGGGGGACATTTTCTAAAAAGAAGTCCCTGATAGTTTTAGAATTCATCTTCATTCCCTAGAAGATTTAAGGGCAAAAATTTGAAAATCTTATATCTACTATCATTTTTCAAGAGAAAACTTGACAAACAGTTTCTAGCTATCATGCTCCTAATACATGATGCCAGGTGCCTTCTCCATAGGCTTTTCTTTGAAGTTAGTCTGATAGAACACCAATTCATAACGTTAAAAAATATAATATAGAACATTAATAACACAATACAGAGATGCACTAACTGTTCCATTCCAGAGACAAAAGTCTCCAGTCACATACAGTGCTGCAATACACTTGCTGTCCCAAAGACAAAGTCTCCTACAGAGTATTCTCTGTCTACAAACGAATAACTTCACAATCCCCAATTACACAGCTTTTCATCATATATGGGTGGGCAAAAAATCCAAATTACAAAATCCAATTCATAATTATCCATATCCTATTTAAATGGATTTATTTCAAATCCAAATCCATATTTTTGGATTTTAAATCCAAACCATTTATTATCCAAATTGCATTTTGGGATGGATTTTGACTTGGTCCGATCCAAGTTAAGCCAAGACAATCCAGTCGATGTCAAGCCAAGCGGGCCCGTGCCGATCGATGTCGAACCGACCTGGCCCGAACCGATGTCAAACCGAGCTGGACTGGGCAAATATCGAGTCAAGCAAGCCCAAGCTGATTTCGAGTCAACGGTCCTGGAGGCCCAAGACGATGTCAAGTGGAGCGGGCTCGGGTCGATGTCAAGTCGATTGGGCCCGGGCCAATGTCGAGCCGAGCAGGCCCAAGCCAATGTTGAGTCTTTCGAGCCCGGGCCGATGTTAATTCGGATGGGCCCTAGTCGATGTCAAGCTGAACGGGCCCAAACCGTTGTCGAGTCTCCCGGGCCCAGACCGATGTTGAGTCGTCCGGGCCTAGACCGATGTTTAGTCGTCCGGGTTAGGGCCGATGTTGAGTCGTCCGGGTTAGGGCCAATGTCGAATTGTCTGGGCTCGAGCCGATGTCGAGCCAATTAGGCCTTGGCTAATGTCGAGTCGTCTGGGTCGATGTTGAGTTGTTTGGGCCCGGGCCCATGTTGAATCCTCCGGGCCCTGGCTGATATTGAGTCAATTGGGCTCGGATCTATGTCGAGTCGATTGGGCCCTGGCCAATGTCAATTCGAGCGGGCTCGAGCCGATGTCGAGTCATCCGGGCCCAGGCCATTGTCGAGTCATCTGGGCCGTTCTTGAGCCGAGCATTCCTGAGTCGATGTCGAGTCGAGCTGGCCCGGGTAAATATCGAGTCAAGCAAGCCCGGGCTGATGTCGAGCCGAATGAGCCAGGCCAATTTCAAGCTGAGCAAGACTGGGCCGATGTCAAGCCGAGTGGACCCGAGCCGATGTCGAGTTGTTCCAGCCCGGATCAATGTCGAGTCGTTCGGGCCCAGACCGATGTCGAGCCGAGCAGGCCCAAGCCAATGTTGAGTATTCGAGCCCCGACCGATGTCGAGTATCCCAGGCCCGTGTCGATGGCGAGTTGATTGGGCCTGAACCAATGTCGAGTCTCCTGGGCTCAATCCAATGTCAAGACGAACAGGCCCGGGTCAATGTCGAGTGGAGCGGTCTCGAGTTGATGTCAAGTCGACAACGGCCATAGCCGATGTCGAGCTGAACGGGCTCGAACCGTTGTCGAGTCTTCTGGGCCCGGATCGATGTCGATTCGTCGGGTTAGGGCCAATGTTGGGTCGTTTGGGTCGTCCGATGTCGAGCCGATTGGGCCCTGGCTAATGTCGAGCCGTCTGGATCGATGTTGAGTCGTTTGGGCCTGGGCCCATGTTGAATGCTCCAGGCCCTGGCTGATGTCGAGTTAATTGGCCCTGGAAAATGTCAATTCGAGCGGGCCCGAGCCGATGTCGAGTCGTCTGGGCTGTTCTTGAGCCGAGCAATCTTGAGTCGATGTCGAGTCGAAATGGCCTGGGCAAATATCGAGTCAAGCAAGCTCGGGCTGATGTCGAGTCGTTTGTCTCGAATCGATGTCGAGCCGAACAAACCATGCCAATGTCGAGCTGAGCAACCCCGGGCCGATGTCAAGCCGAGCGGGCCCGAGTCGATGTCGAGTCATCAGGGCCCATACAAATGTTGAGTCGTTCGGGTTAGGGTCAATGTTGCTGGGTTAGGGCCGATGTTGGGTCCTTCGGGCTTAAGTCGATTGGGCCCTGGCTAATGTTGAGTTGTCTAAGCCGATGTTGAGTCCTATGGGCCTGGGTTGATGTCGAGTCGATTGGGCCCGGGCCGATGTTGAGTCTCCCGTGCTCTGGTCTATGTCGAGTCGATTGGGCCCTGTCCAATGTCAATCCGAGCAGGCCCGAGCCGATGTTGAGTCGTCCGGGCCCAGGCCATTGTCGAGTCGTCCGAGTCGTTCTTGAGCCAAGCATTCCTGAGTCGATGTCGAGTCGAGCAGGCCCGGGCAAATATCGAGTCAAGCAAGCCTAGGCTGATGTTGAGTGGAGCAGTCCTGGGTATATGTCGAGTCAATTGGGCCCGGGCTGATGTTAAGCCGAGCGGGCCTGACCCGATGTCGAGTTGATTGGGCCCTGGCTAATGTTGAGCCGTCTGGGCCTGGGTTGATGTTGAGTCGATTGGGCTCGGGCTGATGTCGAGCCGAGCCGGCCTTAGCCAATGTCGAGTCTCCCGGGCCCGGTTCGATATCGAATGGAGAGGGTCTGCGTCTATATTGAGTCGAGTTGATTGGGTCCTGGCCAATGTTAAGCCGAGCGGGCTCGAGCCGATGTCGAGTCGTCCGGGCTCGGGTCGATGTCGATTCGATTGGGTCTGTGCTAATTTCGAGTCGATTGGGTCCTGGCAATTGTCGACCCGAGCGTGCCTGGGCCGATGTTAAGCTGAGCGGGCCCGGTCCATGTCGAGTCGAACGTGCTCCGGCTGATGTTGAATCATTCAGGCTTGGGTCATTGTCAAGTCGTTCGGGTCCGGGCTGATGTCGAGTCATCTGGACTCGGGCCAATCAAGTTAGTTTGTGTCCATATCAAAATGAATTTAATGTAATTGACAAAGTGAATTTAATGTAATTGACAAAGTGGATTTAATCTAATTAACAAAATAGATTGAATCTAGATTTAATCCACTTTAAATGGATTTAAAAAAGATGCATTTAAATTTGATTTAGATAAAATGGATATGGATTTTAAATCCAATCCATTTATTTGGATTTGGATTGGATTGGATTTGGATTTGGATTGGATGATTTTGAAAAATTCAATCCATTACCACCCGTAATCAGATATATACTCCTATGCATAACTACTAGCAATTATTTTCTATAACTTTGTCATCCAGCAATTTCTAATGTAATAAAGTATAAGAATAACTACACTCATTTATTGTGTACACATAATCCTAAAATGTGTAGTGCAGAACTGTTTTCTACACAACTTTCACAACTGCCCTGAACTGAGTGTCCATCAAATTCACCATTGTAACATGTTTACTTTATTTTTGAATTGATCATGCAGGAAGGTTCTTGCTTGTGTAGTTTGTGGTCGATTAAAAAGTGCATTTCAAATTGCTTCACGGAGTGGTAGTGTGGCTGATGTTCAATATGTTGCTCATCAGGTATCTATCTATTTTAGCCTCATTCTTTTGATTTCTTTTTTAGTAACTTTCCAAATGGAAACTTAACTAATTAGCTACGTTAAATAAAACTGCCAATTGTGGTTTACTGTTTGATAATCCCTATTGGTAGTTAGTTATGGGGGTTAACCTAACATCTACACTGAATCCTAACCTTCAATTATTTAAGGATTATTTTAAAATTATTTTTTTTTATAAAAATTAGTGATTATTTAAGGATTTTGTTTATTTTATCTTTTAGGTTATATAAATTATGTTACAATTCACAATTTCATACGATGAATCATACTAAGATTCGATTCACGGTTCAAAAATACATGAAAAATGAATATGAAAAATGATTCATGATTCGAATCTCAATTTATTAACCATGGAGGGTATCAAACCTCATTTATTTGTTGTATTGATTCTATTTTCTCTATATAAATAAAACATTTGTATTGTATCAGAAAATGATTTTAGCTCAAAGTCTCTCTCTTGTAGTTTAACTTAAGAGAAAGAGAGGTTCAAATGCTATTTGACTTGTATGAGTTGTACTACACTTCGGTACTAGTTTAACTACAAACATAGGAAGCCTAAAATCGTCACGTTATCGTATATCCTTCTCTACCATTGCCGTGTGTTTCTACAAAGATTTCATATATTACCTTATAAAAAATTTACGATTTGTTATGATTTTGATTTCTGTTCAGCAATCACCTGAGGAAAATTCTTGTCTCGGTTCTCAGTGATAAAGGAGGAAATCTCTCGAAACTCCTTGCAAAGAACCTAATGCTAGATTCTATGTCTTGTAAATTTAGTGCTTGAACTTATTCTTCTCATCTCTTCTCTCCCGATATAGTGAATCCGATAAACTGAAAAATTGAGAAAAATACATTTCTTTGAAAAATACCCTAGGCTAGTACTTGGCCTACGGTTATCAATACCACCTCATATTACTTTTCAAGAATTTTCTTTTTCTTGAGTGTGAACTTGACATAGTATTTAATGGCCTGTAGACATGTATTTTTGCAAATAAAATGTTCTATTTCTCTTAACTTACTATCATTCTTCGTGCAGGCACTGCATGCAAATGCACTTCCCGTGCTTGATATGTGTAAGCAATGGTTGGCTCAAAACATGTAACCTATTGCTAGAAGAATCTTGATTGTCCAAAGTGCATCTCCTATACACACGCCCAAGTTGGTCCCAATATGTGTCTGGTATTGCTATCATTGCCAGGTTTGAAAGATTGGTGGGAGATAAATCATCAGATGCCCTAATTGGTGCAATTTTATCCTTGAATTTGGGACCATCTGAATGTGAGCAACGATACATGAAGTTCTTACACGCTCAATGGATATGACTCTCTTTCAACCAACAAAAGTTACTCTTTAATACGACATTAAAAAAGAGAAGTTTACAATTTTTAGTAGACTTTGGATCTCTTGTAGAATAGAACATTTGTACATGAATTTTGAGTTTTTCTCACTGTATCAAAGTTAGTTGTTGTAAAGATGTCATTCATTTGATTTTACGACTGTCTTTATCACTATTTATTAGAATAACTGCCATCAAAGTTTACTATTTTTTTTTCTCAAAAAGGAGTAATATAGAGGTCTGCTACTTCCATAACATCACGTCATGAAATGCCGCAGTGTAATTATTAGATAATTTCATTATTAAATCATATTAAATATATAAAAAACGGGTTTAGATTTATATTGGAAAAAAATCCGTTGACATGGTCTGTTTGGTTTTATGAACGTTCTTAAATCATGGATAATGCCTCTGGTTTTTTATACAAGCAAAAGAGAAGCTTTTGATCAAATTAAAGTTAATAGTTTTTTCAATGGAAAACCAATCTGCACCGAGGAATTTTGTCTTATTATGTTCTGCACGTTGACACATCCTTGGATCACCCGTACAGCATCTCTTCTCTCCATATACAAAGCTTTTTGTTTGCTAAACTATGTCGTTAAATAATCGAGAGTCTGAAATATTATTCTAGTGCTGATGGAGACCCTCAACAAGAACCAACTACGTTTCTGTTAACTGAATAAGAAGCCAAGGGCTTTCCTTGTGCATATGTGCAACAACGTTGATAGCAAGAAAAGTGTTGATCTCTCTCTCACACACACACACACTCACTCGGAAGCCATTTTGTGAGACGTTTGCTCTAAGAATGTCGATGTGGTCTCTAGGTAGAAGATGCTCAAGCAGCGAAATGGCCTCCGTTTCAATTGCCATCTTTCCAGCATTTGGCAGCCCCATCTTAAATATAGAAGGTTACTCCAACCTAAGAAAATACGTCATTGCTCCCTATGACCGTAGATATCAGTACGTGTTTAATTAATTTCCTTCACAGAATTGCTTATTCAATTTATTGTGTATTATATATGCGTTAATTAATATACTACTCTGTGGAATGGAATTGCAATTTACATGTAGATTGTGGCAAACGTTCCTAGTGGCTTTGGTAGTGTACTCTGCATGGGCATCTCCCTTCGAGCTAGCTTTCAGAAAACTGTTAGTTGGGTCGTTGTTGAGCGTTGATCTTTTTGTTGATGCCTTCTTTGCAGTTGATATAATCCTTACTTTCTTTGTGGCTTACTTGGATACATCAACTTATCTTCTTGTCGACGACTACAACAAGATTGCTCTCAGGTTTGTATATATACCATCTACTTGTTAGATTGATTAAGTGAGCTTAATTATTGTGTCTTCTCTATAATCTCTATTTAAAAGATCTTTGTACTTGTAATAAAATTGTAATAAACAGAATGAAAACCTAATTAGTTGTACATGGACGTAGATTGTAAATTGACAACCTAATTACGTTAAATTTTGTATTATTTATTTTCTGCAGTTGATTCGTGATAGTGTGTATTGCTTTCGCTTGCGTTTTTTACCATCACTACTTTGACGTGTATATGGGGAAGTTTTATTATTTTACAGTCTTAACTCTTGATTTGTATAGTCTCCTGCATGTACCCTTTATTTATTTAGTTTAAATGAACATATTTTTTAATGGAAGACTTTTTGCACTTTCACTTCAACAGGTACGTAAAAAAGTTGCACTTCACCATGGATCTAGCCTCCACTCTGCCAATTGAGCAGATATATCAAATTCTGACGGGCAAGCCAACCAAAAGTGAGGTATTTGGTTTCCTAGTTATGCTAAGACTCTGGCGATTGAGGCGTGTTAGCGAACTCTTCGCAAGGTACATTCACAAACGAAGTGGATTTAGAACGAAAGAAAAGGCAACTAACGAAAATAAAAAATCAAATTTATACCTCTTCCTTTTTTTTTGTGGGAAATACATCTTCCTCATCCTTATTGAGGGAGTAAATTGCAAAGATATATAATTGGAGTATAAGAGTCTGTTATTTGATATAGAAAATATTAGTTTGATAACTATAAATTAAAAGGTATTAGTTTAAAACTGTAATTTGGTCAATAGGTATTTATATGTTGACAATCCTATACTATTTACAATTTGAGAGAGAAATATTTTTTTTCTGAGATGAAATAATTTTGAAATTATATTGTATCACATCACATTTGTAAACTGATCTCTTTCAATTTACAATTATCAAATTAACATTTTTCATAATCAAATAACACACTCCGATTATATATTTTCACAATTTACTCCCTAAAAAAAATAACATTTTCCTTTTAAAATTGTTCAAAAAATTATTTCTCTTTCCATATAATTATCAATATATCAGCACTCATTTGATTATAGACTTTGTAAATATTAACTCTAAGGATTACTTATAAGTAAATTATATACTAAGACTTTAAATGGCCTTATGAACCAACTTCTAAATAATTAATAAACCTAAACTTTATGTAAGTCAAAGGATCTCAGTCTTTAAATAAACAAATAAGTATGCAATATCAAAACACTATTTGTCTTCAATTAATCATTGTGTAAAAATTATTGTACTCAAATTAATTATTAATATAAACAAATTTCAATATACCAGGGAAAGTAAAATAAGGAAAGTGTAGATAAGATCATTCAGTGGTGATAAAAAGTGACAAAAAGAAAGATAAAGAAGAAGAAGGAATGTGAAATAGATGTTTGTAGATTATACAAGTATTATCAATTATCGATTAAGCAAAATGGAATGGCTTATATGATCAGTATTTCCTATTTGTAACTGAAACTGCAAACTGTTTTCCAGGCTAGAAAAAGACATACGAATAAACTATTGGGCAACAAGATTTTGCAAAGTTATATGCGTAAGGAAATGTCTAAATCTTTTCTTTTCAATACAAAAAAAATTCCTAAAATCAATGTTAAAAAATAATTAGTTGCTATAATAACTAAATTAAAAATTATTTTAAAGATTAAAAAATTTATTAATTTTTAAATTAATTTTTATTATAAATAAATAATTTTTAAATTTATATCCAATTAACTATCAAGGTTTTAATTACCAATTATTTATATTTTAAATTTGGTAGAAAAATCTTAACAGCTAATTAGATATCCATTTAGAAACTATTTATCGATAATAGAAATTAATTTAAAAATTAAATTTTTTTTAATATTTAAAATAATGTCTAATTTAGTCAATATAATAATTAATTATTTTTTAAAAAATTGATTTATTTTCAAAGATTTTCTTTTAGTTATTTTTTTTATTAGTAAGTCGGTCCATGCTTTCCATTTGATTTGGTTTATGACAGGTTACGCTATTTGCAGCGCACTTCGCAGGCTGCATGTTTTATTGGTTGGCTGTCCAGCACAAAACACCGAACAACACATGGATAGGAAACAAAACACAGGATTTTCATGAATTGGGCATCGGGTTGGGTTACACGTATTCTGTGTACTGGTCTGTTGCAACCCTTACCACAGTTGGATATGGAGATTTTTATGCAGTGAATTTAACAGAGAAGCTTTTCTGTATTTTCTACATGCTCTTTAACATCGGCCTCGGTGCATATGTAATTGGAAACATGACAACTTTGTTGGTTCATATCTCTGTCCGAACCTTTGCCGTGGTAAGTGTTACGAGGACTTCCATGCTCATTTAACTCTTAGCTTTACATTTCATAACCTTGGCATATCAAATCAAACCTAGCATAACATAAAAAGGAGTTATAAAGTGGTTGCAAAAATAAAAGTAGGTGTTAAATGATAATTTACCATGCCAAAAACTAATACACTTACCTCCAGGCTTCACAGAGGGATGTCTTCGACAAAATATTACAATATGCAAACAAAAATAGACTCCCAGAAGGATTAAAGGAGCAAATATTGGCACACATGCAATTGAAGTTCAAGACTGCAGAGTTGCAGCAAGAAGTGCTGCAAGACCTACCTAAAACTATAAGATCCTGTATTGCTCAGCATCTTTTCAAAAACATTGTTGAAACAGCATATTTATTTAAAGGAGTTTCTGATAATTTTATCACCCAGCTGGTAAAACATCTTGTTTTATTTCTTCACTCTTTTTCTTCTAGGTAGCGATTGAAGAGATTCTGAACAACTCAACACTAACTAAATTTGAAATCATGACACTAAACAGGTGTCAGAAACGAAGGCAGAATACTACCCATCTAAGGTTGACATTATCTTGCAAAATGAGATGCCAAAATATTTTTACATCTTGGTATCTGGGTCACTGGTAAACATCTATTGCTTGTTCAAATCATGCCCTTTGTACAAGGTTTTACTGCTAACTAACTGAACTATTCCGCAGGATGTGTTGATATACAATACTGGGTCCGAACAGGTAAGATAAGATCTACCAAGCAATTAATTTAAGGGAATATGTAACATATTCAAAACAAAGTAAAGAGGTAATAACTCCTAGATACCTAGTGAATGGAAAGAGTTGTGCATAAACCACTACAAAGCAACACGCCAGAGAAAATGTTTCAACTTTAAAGAGGATAAAATATTAGTCTCATTTGGACAAAAGATGTAATAGTGTAATTGATTTGTATCTGAAAACGGGGAATCCTTGTATTAAACATTAGATATAAGAACATCTGAACTATAGAGAATAAAAGAATCTCATAGACCGCACGACATTGACAACTAGTGCGTAACCGGAGTAGAAGTCATTTTGGAAGATCAAGTTTCTTCACAAAATAAGAAGTTTTTTCTAATCTTCTAGCTCTTTCCGATAACCTGCCGAAGCAAGCACCTCAAATTAAGTGTAGACTCGTTACTTTGCCAAAAAGAACATCTTCATCAGAATCGTAAATCGAACAGGTGGTTGAAATCGGAAATAAGAGACTCAAGGGTACCAACAAGAAAAAATTTAGAGTACTAATAAAGAGAATGAAATAATAATGATTTAAAAGAAGTATCTATGTTTCTGCACGGATAACAATTCTCGCATTGCTTGACTGAGCTCATGAAAGCTTTTTCAGTTTTTATTCGAACTTGAATCTGGAGACATGGCAGGAGAAATAGGCGTGATGTTTAATATTCCACAACCTTTTACAGTGAGAAGTAGAGGGCTCTCCCAGGTCATACGAATCAATCATCATCACCTCAAGCAGATGGTGCAACCATTTAGTGACGATGGGAAGGCAATCATGTACAACTTTATTCAGGTTTGACAGTTCACCATCAACTGATTAATTAATTTGCTCACTTCAACATTAACCAAATATCATTGTGCATTCATTATATCCAAATTTTGTACACGCCAACATGCTCATACATTTCCAAGCTGATGTTGGTTGTTCTATTCTCAGTATTTGAAGGGCCTCAAAGGCAAGGTGCTAGAAGAAATATCGTGTGTACCAGAATTGCTGGGTGACCTTGAGGTATTTCTTTAATTTTGAATTTCAACCATCAAAACTTATGACTGACTGATCTATTAAGAAGCATAAACATTTAATTAATGTGCAAATAAAGAATATAAGAAAAGGATGCACATAACTCCTTGGATGGTAAACGTTGAGTTCGCAGAGCTAAACCCTTAGGCAAATTTATATACAATTAGCAGACGAGAGAATAATGACTGCCACAAATACAGAATTCTGCCAGGAAGTCCCAAAGCTGCTTTAAACCATGTCTCTGAGAAAAGGATATATTGGATAAATTAAGAACAGAAGAAAAGCCCACTAAAAATAGAAAACCTCCCTTCGAATACCCTCTCTTTGTCATCTTTCCCTAAAGGAACCTTAAGGTTGCCTGGTGATGCCTGGATAATTCTCTCTGTGAATTGAACGTATGTACCGTGGAGATAAATGTTAACATCTCCAATATGATTTGATTATATTATGTGTGATGAACTAACTCAAAAGCTCCCCGAAAGAATAGGGTGATAGCACAAGAATAGTTTTATATTACATCTCAAGCATTATATATCATAGATCGGCAAATGAATAAAGAATTCCTAAATATATAGTTTACACTCCATAAAATAGAATTTGTCACAGACAAATAAATCTATCATAATTTTGTCCACATATTTACGCATAAGAAATCCAACAGTATACTCTTTAAATTCCTTTCCGAACACATTATTTTGTAGTGAACACTGGTTTTTAAACTATATGTGCTACTAGTAATCCAAATGTACATATGTGAATCGCTTCATATATGACGAACACTGATTTTTGCAGCATCTGACACAAAATGAGGGTACACTCGATGAAGATTCCAGATATCAAGATCCATATAAAAAAGGTAGGCTTAATCCAGTATCTAGTTACAGCAATACGAAATGGTAGAGGAATTAGAAAAATAGAATCATTAGACAATCGGGGGTTCTGTAAAACACAACCCAAGAAACTTCATGTTCATTTCTGTTTGTGGGTATGGATGTTGATTTGTTGACATCACGAACAATGTAACATTCTCTTTTCGTTCCTTATTTCTCTTCATCTCCTTCTTTTCTGGGAATGAAGCAAGGCACACACTACACAAGATTGCCCCTTGGTAACCAATCTTCGGTCATGCATGAAAACACACAATTCCTTCTTATAGCAAACAGATATATCTCCATTACGAATAAACCAGCAAGTTGCAACATTAATTCAGTTTGACAAACAACTTGAACTCCACAAGATAGTCAGGAACCTTTTGATATCGAAATGTCACCTAGGTTGGTCTATTCGTGTTCATTGCTTGATCAGTGTCCAAAAAAATCAAAATGCTATGGAATTCAAGTTTTTCAGAGGATTTGAGATAAATGAAATCATGCTACTTACCTGAAGTACCGGCATAGGTTCATGCTACTTACTAATTGCAGGAAAAACAGGAAATTACAAACCACTGTCAAGCCCAGTCCCCGTTAGAGTTAAAATCCACGGACACCATCCCAATGAAAACAAAATGGGAAATGGAACAACGCCAAAGCTAATACTTCTCCCAAATTCGGTTGAAGATATTTTCAGAGTTGCAGGTATGATTACATTCAACATGCATGCAGGCATCCAAAAGATTCTCAGTGTTTAATGATTAAATGATATCAATAATAGAAAATAACCTAATCACAATATAATCTGAAACCCCTTCTTTGCCCGCATTCCACACAGACAGGGCTCACTATTTAAAGCCTTTACGTTCAGCAACAGAAATATATTGAACAATGAAATTATATGGATTTCGCTCTTGTATTCATAGAACTACACATATTGAGGTAACAACAAATTCAATAGCATAACTAAGTTGATTGGAGTTTTGTGTACGCAGAGAGAAAATTCGGAAAAAGAGGAAGCAAAATTCTCATGGCTGACGGCTCAGAAGTAGAACAATTAAACGCGCTAAGGGAGAATGATGAGTTATATATCCTCTAATGATCAAACTAAACAGAGATTAACATTATGCTCTGCTCATTTTGATACGTACGCGTTTCAGGTGCCAATCTACTTAACCAAGCAAGATATATGGGATACAATGTATAAAAATGAAATATGTAGAATGATACCTAAAGCATTTTACTCTCTGTTGAGCATCTCAAGAACAGCATAAGCAGCTTTTTGGAAGTTATCTCTATCTTCGTTTAAGGCTGTTTTCCTCTCAAGAGCAGAACCTTTGCATTTCTCTATCTCCTCGTCTATAACTGCAGAATTATGATTAATTTCACTGTAAAAAAAGAAACAAATCAAAGAGGATAAAATAATCACAAGTTTTAACCGAAATCATACTGAAAAAAAGAAACCAAAAAAATATTGATATTCAAAAAGCAATAATGATTAGGAAACTGACGTGATCGTCTTAAACAAGTTCTCCATGATCTCTTGGACTTCATTTGATATCTCTGCACGGTTTAGCAGAACAGTCAGAAATTGAAGTAAACACAACGGGAAAATCGTTAATCGATCGAACCATGCGTTGCTCAGAATTGGATTTCATCAAACACACGAAATCATTATAGTTCATTACAAGTGAAAGGTCGCATCGCGTCACGCGTGGTTTGAATTAACAATTAGGTTTTTGCATTTGCAGAGATTGTTAATCCTCGAGTTTCATGAATGCGGGTGAATTATTACAATGGAAACTGGAATTGGCGGTTACGACTCACCGTAGATGAGAGAAGAAAGGTGATTTTCGGATTCTGCTTCTGTAGGTATTGCCTCTGAGGACGCCATGGATGCGAACGTTGCTTCGAGCGAAATCACAAACAATACGCGCGCTTTGACTTCATTTTCAAAACTAATATTATATATAAACACACACAGAGAGGTTAAAAAAGGAAATTACTTTATTTAACAGAGTCTTTTATCTTTTTACCCATCTTTATTTTCTTGAGCCCACCTTGTCTACTTGGTAGGGCCATTGCATTCTGCACCTCCTACTTTAAACACTTACCTTCATGGATGTGGTGAAAAGATAAAAGCGCTCTTTATTTTTATTTATGAAATGCATTTTGGATCTATGTTCTAAAATAGATTTTTAGATTTGAAAATGCATTTTGGAAAATTCAATCCAAAATGTTTTTCTTTCTATAAAAAAAAAATAGTAAGAATTGAAGTCAAAACAAAATAAATAATAAACAAGCATTATCTCAATCGTCAGTAGTGGTAATATATGTGTATAACTTCAAATATTTGGGTAAATATTTGCATCCAACTATCATAAGATGAAGACTATTGGGGTAAGAGTATGTAGACCATATTATGTTTATAGTTAATGTGGGTAAACTATCTTGCAATTTAACTTAAGTAATTGGGAATATGAATATAAAATATGACCACACACATTTGAAAATACCTTAACAAAATGTAAATTATACACGTGTCCAATTCATATACTCAGTGAAGATTGACTGACATTCATGGGAGGCTTACTTCATAATGGGAATATCGTCATATTAGTTTCAATGATAAACACACTACAACAACATTATATCTACTAAGACATCATGTTTGTTAGAGAAATTTAAATGGATAATCATATTTCATCAGTGCAAAATACATATTATTACAACAAACTATTAAATCGATCAAATGAAAACTGATGTAAAGTATCACACAACGGCATTTTTTCAATTTTTGGCATAAATATTACATGGATTGTACTGACATTTGAAGTTCATCTTACGCACCCATTGAAGTAAGCCATCTCGCATTCCAAATATCTACACAAATACATTACAATATAAGTATATCTCATTCACACATTTTTTATACAAATGAATGCAAATATAATTATCCCATCTATTGTAAAAGGTCGAACGTAGTCTCCTCCAATCAGTTCATCTTTAGATGCCACAAGCCTCATTATTTTTGGCTCATACATATCAAACAACTTATCTACTTCATCGAATATTTTGCTTTACATTTGTGATTTCATCCCTATTCAACAATCACTATTAAAGTTGTGACTATGCTTAGTACACATCAATGTAATACATTAAATTTTCCATTAACAAAAATTAATTTAATATTACATAACTTATAAAAAATTAAAACTTCATTTCAAAAATTCATAAATATTAACATTTGAATCCGTAATATAATTATAATTATGTATTTCACATTATACAATTCATAATCCATATTTGTAATATAG
>Ga0123341_1000076_pt1 | contig 41374 bp, 20 predicted proteins | sample Turbeapinknodule_FD_89959 | JGI IMG/M metagenome (GOLD analysis project Ga0123341, IMG submission 89959) | Root nodule microbial communities of legume samples collected from Mexico - Turtle bean Mexico pink nodule | ecosystem: Host-associated > Plants > Roots > Nodule | place: Mexico: Nepantla...
CATATATATAAACTATGTCTATTGAGGCTTGATCTTCTTTAGACTTTTTTCGCAGGTTCATCTTCTCTTTCCTATTAGATATTGAATTAGGAAAGTTCAAATGTGTCTTTAATGCAGTTTCTTCTCTTCAAGAATCTTCTTTGTTAGACATTCAATAAGAAAATATTTATTTTGATGAGATCTTTGCATCTTTCTCCATATATAAAATTTTTTCTATTATAATCTATAAGTCTTTGTTGAATTTTGAATACGTTTATTTTTTCACCCAAAAGACAAAAATATATTTTCACATAAAGTATAAAGGCGTCACACATCCCCTTAATATGTTCGAAAAAATTCATTTCAAAATATAATGATCCAAAAAAATCCATTTAAAAAAAAGAAATCTTACTTTTGAAGTTCTTATGAAAATTCCAAAAAACTTATTCCAGAAGATTTCCAAAACAAATAATGCAGAAATCACTTTTATAAAGGATATAATAATCATTTGAAAATTTATAGAAGTTTGAAAGAAAAAACTATAAATATTTCTAGTACAAAAGCCACTAAAATAAAGAAAAAAAAAGGGCCGTTCAAGGCAAGGATTCATATTATTCAGCCCAATAATTAATTATAGGTAGAAAACCAATGTCAAGCATAAAATTAGTTTCTGTCACATTATTGTCTTACAATATCTAATTACAAAGGACATGAAATTTCGGAGACCCAAATACTACAAAGATAGAGAATATGGTATTCTATGCTACATCAACAGTTTCTATCAATCATGCTAATCTGGGTTAAAATCAGCTGTTCTAGAAAAAAAGCTCATGTACATTCCCAACGGTTTCTAAATCTATTTCTTCCTGGAACACATCAGCCTCTACACTTAATTTACATATAATCACAGTGGATCTAGTATGATACAGTTTACTCAGCTCAGTTTGGCTGTCTTTCCGCTCTAACCAATGAGCATTTTTCACCATCATTGTATATAACGCGTAGTCAAGACTTATCTGAATGCTTGCTGAGCTCTTTATCGGCAAAGTGAAGAAGTCTTCTTAGTCTTAGAACCATGTCACAGTGGAAGGGAAGCGCTGTTCGCCGCTCTAAGTATGTGGGGCTCACTGTCATCCAAGACAAGGCATGAAGCTCTGCTGCAATAGACTCCAGAACCAAGTGGGTCTCAATTTCAAAATCTTTAGCTTCCCAGCTTAAACTTCTACCAACTTGCTTGTTAATTCCTCGGACAACTTTCTCTTGGGGGATGTTAGTACCTCCATAATAATCAATGAGGCTCACTGAAAGTATAGAGGGCCATTCTTCTTTTAGGTTGCTTCTGTAGTCCTTCCTCATGGAAGGTACTGCTTTTGAAACCACAAATCCAGTAGAGAGAGGAAGAGCAGAACCCTTGCTGTGAAGCAGATGAGCCAATGGTGGTGACTCTGCTGTGAGGCACGTGGGGAGTTGAAGAACTGTTGGAGGAAGAAATCGCATGCTGGGAGAAGGAATTAGAATGTATGCAGAAGACGTAGAACCAAGAGACTTCACTGGAGTGAAACCTTCGATGTAACCTGAAATAGACAAACCGGCACCCCTTTCAGTTCCCTCTCCAAAAAGTTTTTGCTAACAATACATACATGATTTACTTAATTATGAATATCCAATTATGAGCTAGCATTAGAAAAAATTAAAATTGTGTATCTTAGTAGCTTTGTGAAATACTAATTTCATTTTCCAATGCCAATATATGTACAAGTACAACTTTTATCCAGAAATCCTAACTTGAGACTAATGCTGAAGAATACTCGTCTGAATTTCCTTTATTGCCAAAACAGGGTGCAATGCAACTTTAAGAAATGCAATCATTGTCATGAATAATTGTTTATGTGGACACCCTTAGGATTACCTAAAATGATTTCGATGAAATAATAAGTTGAAAGCTTTTCTTGAATTCGAGCTTGAGATTGAAGACCTCAAGTCCTTAAAATATTTTTGGGGATTGAGGTTGCAAGATCAAAGAAAGGAATTGTTGTGTCAAAGAGAGTATATTCCAGATCTTCTCAAAGAAATTGAGATGATTGGTTTCTAGCACGAAGAAATTCCTATAGATCCTAATAAAAAGCTTGGAAGTGAAGACAAACGTGTTAGTGATACCACCCAATACCAAAAATTACAAGGAATGTTAGTGATTCATATTGAGCTCACTACATGAACATCTTGTGGAAGACAACAGAATTTTAAGGTAATAAAAAGTTCTCTGAGCAGGGGACTCTTTTTCTTAGAAAATTGGGCAGCAAGGCTTACAATAAAATCGAAGTGTTCATGAATGCAGACACCTAGATCCATGAGTGACCAAAAGTCAACATCTGGCTATTGTCCTTCTCTTCAGGGAAATTTGGTTACTTGGAAAAGCAACACAAAATGTGGCCAATAGCGCAGAAGTTAAAATATAGCACAGTGGCACAAAGAGTTAGTGAAATTTTATAGATAAAAAGAAGGTATAATTACCTTTTTGGTCCCAATAGTAAATTTGGTTGTGATTTTTAAAAAAAAATCAATTTTGAACTCAAGTTTTTTTTAAAAAGTATGCAATTTGGTCCCTTCTGTTAAATTTGCATGAATAAAATTAAATGATGATGATGTGACACAATTATGCACAAGTGGACTCCACGTGTAATCCATCAACCTGCTCTTCCCCTTATCTATTCTCCCCAATCAAGCCTAATCTTCATCATCACCAGTTAACACCGTTCATGCAAATTTATAAGGGACTAAATTGCATATATAAAAAAAATTAAGACAATTGTTTTTTAAAAACCACTAGACCAAATTAACTATTGAACCTTAATGTAGGAACCAAAAAGATAATTATACCATTCTGTTCCGAGAAATTTGGTTACTTGGAAAAGCAAAACAAAATGTGGCCGGTAGCACAGAAGTTAAAATATGGCGGAATGGCACAAAGAGCTAGTGAAATTTTATAGCTAAAAAGGAATTCTACAAGAGTTACAACTTCTTACAACTCTTCCCATGAAGTTGTACAATTATAACAAGGCTACAATCAATATTTCTCAGAACATTGTTATACCTTATCAGCGCATGCATGTCGAAATTGATAGACATTTTAAGAAAGAGAAGGCGAACATACATATCACTTGTTCCTACTTCATAGCAAGTTGAATACATTTTTACAAAAGGATTTCTTAGACCTAATTTTGAGCTCTGTATAAGCAAGTTGGACACCTATGTACGTGTTTTTATTTTAAAACTAAATTTCAAAAAAGGATTCTAGAAGAAGATTTAGTTAGTTAAGATCAATCAACATACATATTCAAATCTGGTTTGATTTTATTCTCCTTTATTTTCTACCCTATCTTTATATTTATTTTGTAATCAGGATGGTTAGGATGTCACTTAGCCTACAAAAATAATTTCTTATTTGGGTTAATGTAATTTGTGTTAACGTAATTTCTTAGCCTATAATTTCTAATGTAATTTGGGTTAATATACAAAAATAAAGATTTTTTCTTCTAAAATTACTTACACAAATATCTATCAATTTGACAGGTTAAAGAATTTAAATTATTAGATAAGATTGGACTCACGTTTTATTACTTTATTCTGTTAGATATGAATCAAACTAAATATTTTGATTGTTATCTATAACTATTATTAATGAAAAAGATTCTTCTTTGTAACCGCTTTTTTAGTGAATACATCATGTTACCCTTGTGAATACAACTCATCTTATTAATTTTATTATTTGTAAAAAAATTACCTAACCATTACTAACCAGGACTTTTGTAACCGCTTTTTTACGTGTATACATTTGTAACCGTTTATGTTTTATTTTAATAATTATTATAATGTTTAATATTTTCAATTATATATTTTTTATTTTTAATTATCATAAAAAAGAGGACACACATGTGCTCAAGGACATGCCTTTCCACTAGGACTTTATAATTAGGATATGACATAACACTCTCACATACCTATAGTGTGGGTTACTAGATCTAGGTAAGGGTATCTATGTATTATTAACAAGACACTAACATCGACACTAAATTTGCTATCCATGCAGGATTGGGCCTGTGGAGAGGTATGCTTATGTCAAAACCGTGCCGCTAATTATGTATTTTAGGAAGCTTTTTATTTTATCCTTGCTATAATTCTATTCTTTATTTCAGGTGTATCTTGCTATTGATATTAGGATTATGTATTCAAAAACAATCCCATAATTACAGGAATTTGTTTCCTTAGAATTAGCTCTTATTTCCTAAATTAACCAGCAGGCTTATGTATTTATAGGTCCAATGGCCTCATTATTAAAACACAAAATATATTATTCTTTCTAAATTTGAGAGTTTACAAATGAGTATTGGGACAAATACTATAATACCCTATCCAAACCCTGTCTATTAACAACGAAATTATTATTAGACGTTTGTGTGTTTTTTGGTCTGTGAAGGTTTCTGATAGTTTTCTGTCAGGCCGTAACAGCTGACAGTTGACATCAGCTTATATAAATATATACCCCTGTATTTCCTTCACTGATTGTAACATTTATCATAATCACAAGTTCAGTTTCTGTTGCAAAATTTTCAGAATCTAGTATCATCTTTCTCTCCTATATTTTCTCTTTCATTTTCTCATATCATCTATTCTTGTGCATCCACTCATCATCCATCAGAAACACCTCTCACGAATGCAATTTAACAAATAACAAAATAGAAATTGAAATAATTGTAGTACAGATAACTTACTAGGAGTGGAGGAATCTGCTGGGAGAACTAGTTGTAACGTATGGTCCATGGAAACTGCAACAAAACTAATGCTTTGTGCCCAATGAAGCAAACACCTTGAATTGTCAACCATAGAATGTCCACCCATAAGCTGCTTTCTTGCAGCAGGTTGCCCTAAATTACCTTTCATAAAACCAGTGGATTTGGTATGGGGGCTGTACAAGGGACTAGGTGAAGAAGGAAGAGTTCGTTCTGGGATCAAACTCATGTCTGGTTGTTGCAAAGAAGAACCATTACTAGTTGCAGACAACCCGTCAGACATAGATTTCCGCAATTGCAGAGGCCATCTCTTCATCTCAGATACACCGACGGAATAAATGGCTTTCTGCCACTCTGTTTGAAAAAAATCAAGGTAAAAATGCATGTATAGAGGTAGATGTAAGATGCAAATGTTAGCGTAGCTTCTCAATCTAAAGTGGCATAAATATAAAGCTAATACAATTGCTGTGACATTGCTTCACACAAATTAGATGGAGGCTTTTGCACAATACTGCTATATGTCCATCCGTTGCACATGGCAGTAACTGAAGCTATCAAAAACTATACGGGCCAAACTAAATTTCAATGGACCTGGTTTTAAACATTAGGATTTATATTGAGAATGCCTTGGGTATAATGATACGTATATGTACTAGAATTTGAAGAAATTACCCACTAACTGCTTCATAACCCCTCAAATAAAACCAACACTGGGTACTTGACAATAATTATCAGATAAATAACCATTTTGGTTCTTGAATGAGTAAACAAATGACAATTTAGTCTCTAAAAAGAATTAATAATTTGACTAAAACAAATGAAACAATACATTCTGTTAAGTTTTGTAGAAACATTTGTCATTAAGCTATAATGTATAAGGAGCAATTTGACACTAAGTTGTATTTTTTTGAGAACCAACTTGACCTTAAATTGTAAAATTCAGGGACCAATTTGTCATTAAGCTGTTCAATAGGATGTAAATGTCCCACTTTTTACACATATAAGGACTAAATCGTAATTTCCAAGCTTCTTGTTTCTGATTTACTCATTCAAGAACCAAAATGTTCATTTATCCAACAACTCTCACCTTGCAGTCACAACTGACACCAATATGAGTATAGGTTTGGCCAATATCAGGAAATTTTTATACACACCAGTATGTAACAGTGTGAATCAGCCACTATCTTTAGTACTGCATAAGTGTCTTTCCAGAAAATTACAATGCATGTCCAAGCCAATGTCATCAGCCATGTCCTTTTATATGAGGGGAAAAGGTTATTCTGAAAGATAAGTAGTGAGTGAATATAGTATTAAAAGAACAGTTATTCAACTATCTCTAGGACAGTTGATTGTTAGCAAAGTAGTTAAGCCAGTTACACAACTGATTATAGGCTGTTCACAGCTGTACTGATCATGTAAATACTTCAATGTGTAACCTTTGATCAATAAGTAATAAGATTAGCCTATTTTTCTTCCTCAAATCTCTCTCTTACTTTTAACACTCAGCCATGGTTATTAAAATCTCGAGTCAACTACGAGTTTACGATCCCACACCCTCGAACCTAGTTAACTTGCATGTAGAATCGTGTTTTAGTAGGCTTGTGTAAACTCCAGCAAACTCGCTCAAACTCGTGTAAACACAAGTTTAGTGTCGATTCAATGAGCTGAGTTGGACATTAGAAAAAATGCAAAAAACAATACTAGGATTTTGTTTCTAGGTCATGATTTATGCCAAATGCACCTAGGAAACAATTTCATGGTTCACTGGTTCTCTAGCAAGTTTTTGTCTGTTTTGGGTGTTTATGTTGTGTTCTCCTATCACATGAATCCTAAACCCTAAACCACAGATCTCTCTTGGCGTCTTTCTCATCTCCGTTCAGTTTTGTGTTTTAGTCTTGGACACTTTACTATCTCACTGCTCTCCCATTTCCTTTCTCGTGTCCAGTTACATAGATATGGTCGGTGCAAGCTACAAATTAGTGAGTTGGGGTCATATTAGGGCTTTAGGTTTTTTACTCCTCTCGCTATTTTGGATGGTTGGATCTCAGTTTAAGTCCAACAACTTCTTTTTTAAAGCATAATATATAATATAATTAACTAGAGTAATGATAAAAGGATAATAATATTAGAAAGATATAAAAAATATATATAATATGATAAACTAATGATAATAATATTACAATAAAAAATATAAAAGTTATTTAGCATCATATAATATTATTATGTTATTTATAGGTATTTTATTATATATTTTATCCAAAGTAAACTCTTATGAGTTTATGAAGATCGTATGATGAGTTTAAGTAAACTCGCAGAGTTTGACAACCTTACACTCTACATGTCTAAATTATGCCAACGCAATGACATTTTGTGGATTAGCCATGTCCAAAATCTGATGTGCAAATAATATAACAACCCACAGAATAAGAGGCAAAGACAGAAACCTTACCAAGATACTCAAGCTCATAAAAACCTCCAATGCGTGCTATCACAAAATCTCGAGGCTTTGCAAGGCCAGGGTCACAAGATTGAATAATCAGACAGCCTTGCTGAAGAATTTGAACAAATAGGCACTGCAGACCCTTTGTGTCCTGCCTACTGCTTATTCCACCAAAGGGGAAAATATTACAGTCCAGCAATTCTCCCCTTGAATCTGTCCAGATGCATACAAGCCAACGCCAGTCCTCTGTCCATCCATAGCAACAATGTAGGCTTGGAGGAGTCTTCAGATCAGACCCAGATCCATCAGCGCTTGAAGCAGACTCTACACTTCCTGTTGTACTTGTACTCTGTACATAGTTACCACTACTGTCATCTACCAATGCCTTGGAAGATTCTGAAGTGGGGCTACCAATAACTGAAATACCATTGTCAAGTGAACCTGGTTCTGCCAGAATAAAAAGGGGTTCAAACATGTAACGAATTTCATCATGGAGAAAAATATCCCCAGTTCTACTTGGATCACAGTTTAACCCCCCAGTCCTTGTTGGCTGCCAAGAATTATCCCAAGTACCAGGCCTCAAGCTAGCATCAATGTCACCCTCTCTTGGAAGAGAGTGTCCTGCCATTCGAGGACCAACACAGTCTTTCCACATGCCAGAGATGGGAGAAGGCAGTTGCGTCAAAACAGAATGAGATCTTCCAGAAAATGCAGACTGAGCAAAATCACTAGAGATTCCACGCGAAATTCGACGAGCCTTGCAGTAAACAGTAAAAGCAGTCTCTTTTAAAATGACAAGTTCGCTGACAGATGGGCTAGTGACTCTGAAAATGGCATCCACAGTAACAATCTGCAAGACCAATTTTGGAATACTAAACCCAGAAAGCACAAGGATATTAGATGGAGAAGCCTCGTCAACAGTAGCTAAGCCGCTTAAAGCCTTCACAACCTGGCTATGCAAGCTAGATTTCCTCTCTCTATCCAACTGTTGGACTACTGATCCAATCGCAACAGAAGATTCAATTACAGTTTGCAAAATTGCAGTGGGATCAGGAAATGGGCACACCACATAGATTACCTAAATGTAAGGGGGGTAAAGATGAGATCAAAAGTACCAATGCACATAGATCTACATTACAAATTAGAGAAATATGCTATAAGAAAACTATTTCCTGTAATGAACAGTGCCAAGCCATCAATGCTCCAAATAATCAAGTTATTAAAGCCTCATCATAATTTTGTCTGATTAGATCGTAGAGAACATAATAACCATTCAATCTACAAAATTTTGCAAATAAACAAGTGACGTACCAAGCACGAACTGTTACTTCCTTCGCTGGGGTTTGTAGAAAAGCAAGAGCCAATTTTCAAACCTCTAAGTGCCTTAGAAAGAGACTTGAGATAACTAGTCATGTCCCAACCATTTGATAATGATAAAAAATAATCACTCACTGAACCAACAAGAGATGCATTACTGCTCTCAATCTTCATTGATTGGGGGCAGTCAAGTAAAACAAAACCACAAGATGACAACTTCGAAGACTCTATCTCCATCTGATTCCCCAAGCCTTGAGGTGAATGAGTACCTAGCTTGCATGTCTCATACACTGAAAAGAATAAAAGCAAAATAAAACTAAAAGAAGAAACCAATCCAAAAAATCAGAGTGAAGGGTGAAACTTAAATCAGCAGTCACAATGCATAAAGTCTACAAGCATAGAAGCTCTGGCACAGCAACCAGCTATTGTTACATTCAATTAGTGCAACAAACAGGAAAGACCAGAAACACAATCCTCAAAGCACTTCAAATAGTCACTACATCCATAAAAAATATGACTTTTATTTCAAAAGAAACAGGATTCAACAACTCTGGTTTCTCCATACTTTCTTCCAACCCTTTTACTGTCATTAATACATGATAAATAATTTGATATGATAAATAATTTGATACAAATACAAAATTTGTTAAACCAAAATATACCATAATATGTATCAAATATGCAATTTGTAAACATCATCAAATAGTCTCCATAGATTAATTGAAGCATAATTAACACTATTTACCTGTTCCTAGTTGTTGAAAAAAATCAGCAGCAGCAGAAGTAAGGGGATCAATGTCAGGGCATACAACATGATACGTAATCTACAACCAACAACTCATCACGATATTAGTGAAAGCATGTTCTTAAGCTCATTACCCATTGGGTAATTAGGTCAGGATATATGGTAGAGAAGGTTCAATTAATAACAGCAGCAATTGGTGATAATGAACTTACAGGTTTCTGTAGAGCATAGGGCTCTAGAGGAGCTTTTTCCCAATGCTGCAAGGAGTTTGCTGATGTCTTCAGCCAATCATCCTGATACCTGTTGAAGATGCTTTGTATGAATGGTTAACTAAATAACAAAGTTTACAGTACCAGATGTATCTTATCATGTTCAATATATGATGGACAGTATACCAGCAAATAAACAAGTGATTAATATATTGGGTTATTTTTAGCACTTAAAAGTAAAGAACTGAAATTGTTTACAGCCAAATACCATTAGATATCAACCAGTGTCTATTTTTATACATAAATAAATACAAACATCCCCCGTAATAATAGGGATTACTATTGAACTGAATTAAAAACTATTCACATATATTGATCTAAGTGTTCAATTTCTAAAAATTTAATGACATTCAACGTTATGAATTGTGGAACATGACCGAAAGACAATAATCTGCTATATCAAATAGCGGATAGCATTGTGGGTATATAGCAGAAATGACATAATAGTTGAAAATATATAGTATATATCAATTATACATGTTTACAAAATGAAGTTGAATGGAAATAAACATAAAACAAAAAAAATTGCCATTATATTGGCTAAAAAATTGGCTAAAGACCTGCCAGAGATAACAAGAGGATGTAGGATGCATGATACAACCACAACAATGATAGTGGCTGCAATAGCAAACAGAGTCGCAATCATGGCTTTGATAAATTCCACTATGCAATAGCACTATAGCACCACTCTAGTAGGTGATGAAACTGTATTCAACATACACAATGGCTTAGATAAAGCTGAGTAAAGCTTGTTCCTTTTCCAAACAAACAAAACAAGCCTTAAAGAACAATGAGTCAGTTGAGTTTCATATATCCTAGATACACAAAAACCAGTGCAACATGTTCACACCAAGTGGAATCTAAGGAAGGTAGATGTAAGAAGCATTATGTCCTGCGAGCAAAGAGGCTGTTTCCAGGACTTCAATGCGAGATTACTTGTATGAGTGTTCACACATTGAAGTCTAAGGGGATGTGGGGGGGGGCCGAAGGGTAGTAGCTGATAAGTACCCAAGCACTTGGAGAACTCACCCTCAAAAGCGAGCTACCAAGGGGGAGAACCAAGCACTAAATTACTTCACCAAGCATCCATACTATTAGATGTGTGACTTGGGCATCCCATAATACCTATGCTCAATGCAGTCAAAATCGCAATTTCATACATGGAATTGCATGAAAAAGGCATAAGTTGTATGTATACTATCACTACACAGTTCAAATATAAATACAGCAAAAAGGCCTTTTATTAAATCCTGGTTTGGGGATAGATACAATATACCATATCCAAACACTACCCATTGTTATCCATGCCAAACACTTTTCAGTTTGTCATTCTCCCTTAGTTATTTGTATAAAGTCATGCCTCTGCTGTATGTTCAAATTAAGCTTAACCAAATCACCATTTATTATCTTGTCATATGATATGAACAACCCTATGCAGCACCAAAATCATCTAAACTATTAAATTCACTCAAATACTATAAAAAGGCTTGAACCCCAGGCAATCATGTATTAACTTACTTCTCTTTAAGCACATATGACAAAAAGAATACATACCCTACAAGTATAGAAGGAAATGGAAGAGCAATGAGCGTAGGTTTAAGCCGGGCACATGTTTGCTGCTCTGACTCTGTATTACATAAATCGTGGCCAGACCTCCTTTGAGAAGTCTCATCCCCCTTAGCACCATCCATGATGTTGGAAACTGCACTAGCAATCAAATTGTATTAGCATCATAAACAAAAAACTCCCATCACAATGTAAACACAAACTTTTACCCTTTATGCTAGAAGATCCACCAACAGATGATTGGGATGGACTCATTGGTTCTGAAGAATCTCTACATTCATTATTGGTTGATTCAACAGAGACTCCCTCAACTATGCTTCCAGTATCAACCAATGGATTGCATCCTTTGCACCAATCAGTTATAGATAATGGCCCTTCCAAATTGGAAAAGGCAGATTTCAAAGCTGTTTTTATGTCAGACTGCAGCAAACTGATGACAGTGGATGCATGAACCTGAGAATTCGAATGACTTGAATATAAGTATAAAAATTGGAGCGGAAACCAATCAATAACCCCATTGACCATTATTAACCTAAAGTTCTAAAATACGCAACCCCATGTGATTACATCAAATATAAAAAAACAACTCTATAAAACTAAAATATTAAGAATATTATGTGAAGGAGTCAATATAAAAACAGAAAAGAAAACTGAGATGATATATTTCATAAGAGGATCAACATCTTATCTCATTAGAAATAGGAGCATTTAATGATTACTATTTTTCAAGTAACTTAGTCTGTTTAGCTGAGGTCCATGGATTATGTATCTTAAGGATGTAGTGATATTTTAATTGTTCTCTTGAAATAACAGTAATTATTTATTACCTTTCTAATAATAATAACCATTATTCCTATTATTATAAATATTACAGTAAAAAGCTTGAATTTAGCAGAAACACCATTTCAAATATTACACTTCTTAGAATGTGAGTTTAAGTCAAACTCAACTCTCAACCGGTATGTAAGTTGGAAATTGCCCACACTTACATAGTTTTTTTAAGATTTATCTCTAACTGATGCGAGATAGGGGTGGTTTCCTAAATCTCCCCCTCACACCCAACACTATTGGGCTTGGTGCGTGGATGATATGATGAGTAACCCTTTCAATGGATTTAGGATAGTCTATGATACACTTAGAATGTGGGTTTATACTTAACTCAATCCTTCAAAATCAATTTGTAGGGGAAGATTGCCACCCTCAAGTACTTCTTTTAGGCTCTACCTCTAATACTAACAAGAGTAAAAGCTTACATCAGCAGAAAGTGGATCTACTAAGTCCAAGCCAGCAATGTCTAGCGAATGAGAAGAGGCAAGGGTCCCCCCACAGCCAGCATGAACCATGGAAGGGCCACAACAGAATCCACGCCTCCATTGTTCTTGCATTGCAAGTAAACCATAAGGACCATCACCACAATCTGCATCCAAGGCCAGATCAACAAAGGAAATAGCTTGTTGGACAAGCAAAGCAATCCCATCAAGGAGCTCCTGAAGCGGTTTCCTTTGACCATAAGAAAGAATACCTTCTTCATTGAAAGAATTATGTGAAAAAGAAGGACCAACTTCCATGTTAGGTGAATTTGAAGGTTTTACAACTTTTGAAGCTCCTAATGTGCGCCAAACACCAACAGGGGCATTCAGATGACCATCAAGCATTCCTCCATCAATATCACCTGCAATACGAATTGGTATATTTTCTTTCTTCTTCACGTCATACTTCCCAGATATGTTGTCTGTTGTTGTACTTGGTTCACTAGGAAGCTGATTAAAAAATGAACCCCCAGTTGACCTACTGAAACCAACAGGCATTAGGTTACCTGAAGATAAGAGAACATGACGTAATCTGCACACGGAAGCTTGCAACATAACACATGTGATATCAGTTGCCAACAAAGTTTTTGCAGATAGAAGAGCATGCTCTGGTTCATGTGTGCCTTCAGCTGTCTTCCTAAGGGAAGACTTGACAATAGCATTAGAACCAATGTTTGAAAGTGACAGTATCCCGTCAGATTTAGCAATGCTATTATCATTACATACAACAGGATTTTTATCATTTTTTTCTTTCCTACTTTCCACAAATGTATAGTAATGTTTTGAGTGGAGACTTGTCCCAGAATCATGTTTTCCAGAACCTGTTTTTGTATTGAAAGACATTCCATTCTTCCCCTCCGATCCTTCGGTGCAAGGAGAAGAGGGTGGTGCTGCACCATATAAGTAATTGTTTGAGCTTGAATTGGAACTCTCTGCTTTACGACATTTTGGAAAATATGGGCTTCTGAATAAGGTCATGGACAGCTCATAGGTAGGGGTCTCAACAGCACCAAATTCAGGAGCAAATGTCATCATTGCTTCAGCTTTCATTATATGATCAAACTCCCTGGTATACAACATTTGAGTTTGATTGGTTGGACCCAAAGACATAGAGTTATTTAAGTTATCTTGACTTTTGTTAAGACATTCCTCCACAGATGTTGAAGGAGGGGGATTAAAGCTCTCAAAGGAAGGAAACCCAACAGGCAAAAGTATTTGATCTGGAACATCTATCACACCACCTGGACTGCTGTTGACATCTCCATAATCCGGGGAAGAAAACATAAGTGCCTGAGATTCTGCTGTTCCTGGGGGCTGTCAGAAAAATGATCACACATTAAGAAACTGGTATATAAGACCAAGAAGCAAAGAAAAAGAACAATAATATTAAATAAAGAGAGGGAGCATAAAAATTTGAAGTACTCAGGAGTTAAGAAAAAGATTATGAGTAAACACTGGAAAGTATTATAATCTAGAAATCAAACAAATCTTACATCAAAATTTTAATTTCAAAATGAATCATCAAGATACAAATGAAACAAAATTCATAACATGACTCAGACACATGTAAGAAAAGATGAGACAAGGCATAATAAATTAGGAAAACACCTTACTTTCCCAAACAAAGACAATAGAAGTTAGAACAAACTATACATCTTCATTAATGCAATAAGGATCTTCAAACCCCCTTTATAACCGAGGAGGTCCATATTGTGTTTGTCGTAAAGCATACAAATCAAAAAGTGTAGTGGGTACTGTATTTATTTTTATTCATACAAGAATCAAACTTATACTGTTCCAATATATACACTGCTAAAACAAACAAAATGCATAATTATAGAGGAGTAGAGTAGCACATAATCTTTTGGATGTCTAATTTACAATTGAAGTGTTTAAATGTGTAAAGCACGTGTTTAGTAATGGAATTCACAACTCAATGGCTCATAGTAAAACTAAGGATTATGTAGTTTTATTCATACAAGAATAAAACTTATACTGTTCCGATATATAAACTGCTAGAACAAACAAAATGCATAATTATAGAGTAGCACATAACCTATTTGGATGTCTAATTTACAATTGAAGTGTTTAAATGTGTAATGCACCTGTTTAGTAATGGAAGTCACGCCTTAATGGCTCATAGTAAAACTAAGGATTTTAGAGCAGAAAAAAGTGGAAATCAAAACCAGGAATCCTCTGAAAATTGCAGTATTAATATTCAGATACCTCTCCAAAAGGCAAGACGTCGTTTTCAAAGAAGTCACCAAAATCACCAAATTCTGATAGAAGGGCTTGAATATCCATTTCCATGCCCCTATCATCATCATCCCAGTCCCAGTAAGACCCAATTGGCTCATTTCCCACTCCTGTAATGGCTGAATTGTTCACTTCCACGGAACCAAAATCAGACATATAAGTATCCTGCACGGGAATGTTTGCAGCTCTACTTAATGACTCTGTCACCCCTGTTCGAGACCTCTTAGAGCCCTGCAGAGAAATAAAAGAAACTATTATGCTTTGCACAAAAAATAGGATCAAGCAAACATGAAATTAAAAACACTCCTTACTGCAAAATAATATTTTTTGATTAAGTATTTTTAAAATGTATTAAGTTAGCCCGCTTCATGTGCATACAATTTAGCAAGTTAGGTTGTGAAGAGAGAAGCATGTGTATCACTATGTTGCAAGGGTACTGAAAACTGGCGTTTTACATTTGAATATGAAATGTGGAAGTGCATATATATCATGTCAGGTACCTAATGGTAACTGCACTGACCAGTATTAGTGAATCATGCATGCAACACATTACATTTAGCAAAATATTACACCACCTTGCTTTTTCATAATCCAATAAAATATCACAACTGCTTTCATCCCAAACAAAACAATGGAGGGAATTTTTAGTAACTAGCTTTAATAGTTTAGGCAGAAGTACAGGGACTAATTTTTTATGACACTGCAGTTTATTCTATTATTTTATTCATTTGTGTTGAAGGGTGGTGTTCACATATTCAAGGAGGTCAATAGGCTTGACAACTGATATGGGATAATATTCAGCAATTTGTTCCTCTATGGTTTTTAAGAGGACCTCGTAGATATACATAGTGATTGGGTAGCTTTGTTAAATTGGTTTTCTTCTCTTTGCTGCATTTTTTTACTTTTGAAAGATCAAATATCTTCAAAGTTCTTTCTAATTTTCTTTTACTCATATTGATAAACTTTCTTCAGGAATAAAAAAAATTCAATTATATTTTCAAATATAAATAATGATATACCAATTTGGGGCCATCACTTTCCAGTTGATCAGCAGAAGACACCATAGACTGTCTACACGTTAAAGAATCAGCATCTGCCTCCAGTTCACTTGGTCCCGTAGTCTTGTAATCACTATCACTAGAACTGGCACTTAAGCTACTAATACTGCTACTATTGCTATTGCTACTACTATCATAACTATTTTGCGTACGGGCTCCGTTGATTTCAGTCCAAGGATCCTCACAACAATCAACATTACCAGCACTGCAGAAGGCAGAAGAAAAATGTAAGGCTTTAACTAAAACTAGAACAAATGTACTCAAACATATTTATGTGCAAAAGAAATTAACCAATAAATTATAAGGAATAGGTTTTGAAGAGGAATAGAAGTGAGATAAGGTTTATGGAAAAAACCTATTGTCAACATTTTGTTTTTGTTTAGAAAAAAATTAAAACAAAAAATAGAAGTACAACTTTTGACAATAGAGACAATAAGATAGGTACCAATAACAAAAGTTGTAGACACAACAAGAAATATGACTTTTTTTTAAAAAAGTAACCCACTGCCTAGTTGCTGTATGCTACACAGACAGTCGTCAGTACAAGACAGAAGTAGCACAGGATTCACAATTAAACTTTATAATAATCAAAGATATAAGAATCAAGAAACATCTCGGGCAAAAACATGCATAAATGCAAAGAGTGATAGAGAGAACACAAACCAGTGAATTAAGGAAGAGGAACCGGGAAGAGATGGTCCCATCCAATTCTGCAGCCAAAATCTGTATGTTTTGCATTAAAAGATAAGTCAGAGGCCTCTTCTATGAATGGAAGTATAACGGTTCATATGACAGGACAATCACAATGCACACATCACATATTCATGGGACAAAAATAAATTTGTTACACCTAAAGTGACAGCATTAACTGCAGTTTAGGAGGAACCACTTAATAGAGTAAAAATATGTGCAAAAATAATTGTGTAGAGGTGAAAACAAGTAAAGATTATTGTACTGCACAAGAAACAAAGGAGCACATTGAAAACAGACAAAAAAGTTCAAAACACAGTTTACATACTTAGAGGTTACATATATGGAACACAATGCTCACTACTGCTATTCAAGTGGAAACAGAGTACTGTTGCTAAATACCATGATAGTGAACCACACCAACATGAGAATTTGGGAGCAGGGAGGCTTTGCTCTACTTTTCTCCAGCCGCAATTATTTACCACTCTTGTTCAATACAATGTACTATACTATTTGGTGCAAATATTAAGAGCATAACACCAGTATGGTTGAGGAGATTTGTTTTCTATCTAGCTGTTTGGATATGATTCAGAAAGATCACCCTCCATTGGGAGTCAAGCATGCAGTCTTTTCAAAGAGGTTCCCCAAATAGATAGAGGGATTGGGCAATTTTGCCTCCTTCACATTTTTTTCTTGTTTTAATGTTCCTTTCATTTTCATGTGCATGATCCCTTATTTTCAAATTTCCTTACACTAACTAATAAACTTTTTATTTAAATTAAACATTGAATTATTATAAGAGCAAAAATCAAGCAGGGAAACCAGCTACACTTGATAAAAGAAAGGGGGAACATAAAGTACGATAACATAGAAGCATATGTTGCGGATAAAAATACCTTCTCAAGGAAGACCTAGCTAATGATGTTTGTAAAACTGGCACGAGCACTGCCTCAGCTGGATACAAAAATGTTTTCTCATAATCTGACAAGTGATCTGCTGATCCCTTGTGATCACTTCGTCCTGTAATAGGAGATTCAGCAACATGAAGTGTGGGTAAATTCCTGGCACTAGTTCTGTTTGGCTGCAACGAGTTGTCAGTTCCAGATCTAGGGAAGCCCAGACTTACTTCAACATAACAATTTTGCCCCCTCAGCTGGCAACCAACACCCTGGGAAACATTATATGGTAGACCTATAATTCCATTGGACACCCTAAATTTGGTAGAACTGCTATTAGAAATAGAAAGAAAAAAAAAGGAAAAAAAAGAAGGAATTCCGTCATGGGTGATATCTTGATATATCAAATGTCTATATACAAAAGGGTATGAAAGGGACCTGAAATAGCTTTGCTTGACAAGATCACTTGGAGAACAACCAGTCAAGCTGCCACGAATTCCATGAGGAGAAACAATCACTGCAACAAAAATGTAAAAGTAAAATCAAATGGTGCCAAGGAAAGCCACCTAGAGAATGAAGATGAAGTTTGGATATTGCTAGTATCCCTTAGAAATGACTTCGAACCAACAAAATTTTATGTGCACAGAGCATGCCAACCTGGAAGTCTACATGCAGACTCCGTCGAATGTTTTAATACTTTTTCCAGATCACTCGTGGTAAGCATCCGGATATGCCTGATACAAAGGAGTGAAAATAATACCTAAGTATTCCAATGTTAGATAAAATATTGACAATAAGAGAAATAGAACCATCTTACTTTGAGGACACTATGACATGTATGAAGATGGCTTCCTCAGTTGCAGCAAAGGCAAATTCAACTGCAGGTTGTCCTCTTCTGGATGTATGAGAAATATGCAATAGCAAATTCAAATTATAATATACTATAAATAGAAGAGAGCAGGGTCATGGTCAGAAAGCATTTAACAAGCTAGATTACACACTACCTAAAAATTACACTGTTCAGTCAACCAGATTTGGTGGGATTTCGGATTTAGCAATTTCAAGGTTAACAAAACATGAGTAACTGAAGGTGTCAAGAAAGGTGTTGAAGGCTTACAAGGATCATTCACCGTGGTTTCAGGCTTATCCAAGCTCTAATACCATCTTGAAAATTGATAAAGAGATATTTGAGAGAAACTGAAGAAAATTTTAGTGACAGGTAAATGACTGTTCTGATTACAAAATTTTCTATTTATATATTATGCAAAAGCTACCTAACTGATTGATTTGTAACAAAATGCAGGTATAACAGCTATCAAGGAAACTGACTGGACTAAGTTATATTACAACAAATCTAAATATAGCGATTAGCGAAACATACCTGAACAGTTCTTCGCTTTGAAATTGATGAAACTTCGAAAATACATCTCCAAATCTCATGTAATATAACCCAAGCAAAGCCCTGTCATATTCAATAAGATAAAATGGCAGATGAGATCAATATTAAATTCACTTTTAACTATTGAGAGGAAAGAAAAAACCTTTCTATACGATTCCTCAAAGCCTGAGAGAGAGCAGCGGCAACCTCTTCTGAATCGCCAGGAGCCAACCAAAGCCCAGAAGCAACAACTTTTATAAAAACAAAATCCAATGTAAAGATACAATCAGTAAACACAAGTGGGAAAACTCCATCCAATAATCATTGAAGGGAATGTATATAACCACTACAAGGGTTCAGTTATACATGATACCTCTTAATCTGGATACTGCTGGCTGAGCAGACTCAACAACTGATGAATGACACCCCGGAAGAAAAAGCCACAGCTTAATCTTTTCATCTGATTGTTAAATATAGAAGGAAGGAATTTCACAATCATTTGGAAGACTTAAAAGGTTGAATGTTTGGAAAACTCGAAAGTGTAAAACAAAGAAAAAATAAGGCCATGTTAATTATTTTCACCTCATGATAGGAAAGAAAACAGTGACAGAAGAAAAGTAGCAAAATGACAAGTATATCCTTATTTCATTTATATTTGTTACATTGTAAGGTTTAAATGTCAGTCAAGTATTTAACATGATTACATATATTCTTCTCATTTTTTCTTTATATTGAAACATAAAACAGCAACAACAAAGCCTTGTCCCACTAAATAAGGTAGAGGCATCACATGACACCATCAAGCCAAGCTTGATTAAAGATTGAACCTTCAAAGATATTATTTACCATAAGACCCCTTTTTTAAAAAAAAAAATCGCCAATGTCCTTCTTGGTCCCTCTCTCCTTTCTACAAAAATAACAACAATGTAAATCTATCATCCTCACTAGTGTTTCCAATGGTTTTCTTTGTACAAGTCCAAACCACCGTGACAATTTTTCTGTCACCTTTTCCTTAATTTGTATTACATCAATATCCCTTTGTTTGTAGACAATCATTAAGTATCCCAACCTTTTTTGTGTGGCTATACATTCATCTTAACATTCTAATGTGTGTTACTCTCACCCTTTCTTTTTTGTTGTCCCTAAAGAGTCAAACATTCACTACCATAGACATATAACAACACAAAAGATAACATCAAAACAATAAAGAGAAAATTGTTTTTCCTTTTATTCTTTTGTTCTTATTTTTTCTCCCACTCCAAACAAAGTGTTAGGTAACTAGAAATGGGTAACCATTTCCACCTTTCCTTCTTGTAAAAAGACACATAATTGAAGATGATCACAAAAACAAAAACACTAAGTAGACAGTCTACTAGCATGTGTTGTTTTTTCTGTTTTAAATGAAATTCAATGTCAATCCTATAATTTTTATCTGTCAGGTTTAAGTTCTTGGAAAGTGTGAAATTTTATACAAACACACTACCTGGATTATGCAAGCCCTGGGATGGATCCCAAGGTCCAACAAAGGAATTTGTCCATGTGCCGAGAAATCCCTCCTTCTGCAGTTGCAGATGTGATGAAAGCACCAGTAAATTTGCGACATCCTTTTGGTCCACTTTTACACTGTTCAAAGGCAGCCTCGATATTATTAAACCAAGGAATCAAAACAAAAGAAAATGCATTCAATCTAACCTTTTGTCAGGTAGAGGGTTCAGGTCCGGTTCATGAGGAAGAAACTGGAACCATGATATTTGATGCAGACTTCCCTGTACAATTTTCCAACAATATACACACACACATAAGAATACATACAAGCAATTCATAACAGAAGTGAAGCAGCTACAGCTATGGATATATTATTTTATGGTAAAAGTTAACCAAAGCACATCTTGAGTTATATCCTTTAGTTCCCAATTATAATATCGATGTTATTCTTTGAAATGAAAGATTTGACCTTGAGATCTCTGACTATGCCAACAGGTTCCTTTATTATTATTTGACATCTCTCCCACAAAAGCAACAAGTTTTAACTTGGTTATTTTATGGAAAAGGTGCTAAACCTGAGGTAGATATACGTCCATGCCACTGATTGATAAAATTGAGCAACTAAACACACAAAAAATAGTTAGCCTAGCATTCGAAAAAGCCTTTGCATCTTGTTTTACTAATGGTGATCAAAGGAAAATAAATCCCTATACATAAGTTGAGTTTTGGAGCAGGTGATTCACTAGTCCAAGCAATATCAACATAATTATAAGCCTGTGCTGGCAGATACTGATACTGGCCATCCATTGTGGAAGGGGACTAAAGCATGTAAACATTTGCGTTTCAGCACAAAGATTCTTTGCAGTTATGGTTAAAAAAAATCTCCAGTCAACCGTTGTAATGCTTATTGGAAAAACCACGATTGCAGTATTGGATCAAATACGGAAGAAAGAACGAGCTAAAGTAAAAGCTGGTCGTGTTAAAGCCTCCCGCTTAAACATATAGAACATGTCTAGAATGAAATTATATACGTTCACATATCAAGACTACTTCTAAAAAGAGGGATTATGTGATAATTTGCAATACTTTTTAGTACTTAAACAAGTTAAAACTTATTCAAGATACGAGCACAGCACAAAGAACAAAAACAGCTTACGGGTAAAGATAAAAGAAAATAAATCATGTTAACAAAAGTGAGAAGTAAAAAACTTACGATTTTGAAAACATTTGTCCACATAACTGGAATACTGTTATGAAGGATTCGGTGAATTGAATTAGGGTTTGGCTGCAAATGAGATACGGCGAATCTGTTTATGTTTGGCTCAGACTCCGACCTCATAAAAATAGGACGAGGGTTTATGAATCGTTTACGTGCTTCTGGTCCTGCACAAACCAACCAAAAAAGCACCCCATGTTTGAAATTTCCGAATCTGATTCAGATTGCACCGCTGATTCCACCGAGTTTTTCTTTTGCGCAGGGGTGAAAAATATAATTTAATAACCAAACAATAAAATCCACTATTAAAAAATACCATGTATAAGAAATCATTCTTCAACCCGTTGTAAAAAAACTGTGATTTTTAATTAGACCCAGCGGAGATAGACAGAACAATATTAAGCTTAATTTAGTATTTTGAAATAATTTTTATTTCTATGATTGAAATATATTAATTTATTTAAAATAATTTATAACTTTAAGGATGTATATTTGAGTGTACACTTTTTTATGTCATATTTTATTTCTATAATTTTTTTCTCTTACCAATTTATTTACACTAAATAACTACATCTTCCAACAGTATAATACACAATTATTTATTATGTAATTGCTATTATTATTTTTTAATATAAGTCCCTTTTTTATCTAATATATAATAAAATATCTAATATGTTTATTTTATCCTCCTATAAATAATGATATTATAAATATTATTCTTTATCTACTATACTATCAGATATTTACAAAAATATTTCGATAATTTTCTTTAAATGCATGTTTATTTATATCTAAATAAATTTTTCGTATATATATAATTATATTTGATAAATATATATTCATAAAATCTTTTAAGTGTATTATTGTATTGTTTGACATGTTATTTGTGTCAATAAATATGTTATTTTCCACAGTATAAAATTTAGTCGGTCATTTTTCTCTTAAGAGAATGATAGGTTTAATATTTTGTAAAGGTAATATATATTTCAAAGATTTGGTAGTATAGAGAACAACTACAAGTATTAAGAATTTAGTAAAACAATTTTAGGGTGGTAATCAACTACAAACATGAGTTTTTATGTTATGTGTGATTTTGTGTCTTTAAAATTACAAGTAATTTAGTTTTTTTTTTATGAATATTAAGATAATGAGACTGAAGAGGTGGAGGATGCAACTTTTTCCAATTGTTGGAGGAGATAGATGGTTAAATGAATGTAAGAATAGTGAGCCAAAGGAGAAAGATCCTTAACATTTAAAGTTTACTTAGGCTGCATTACTTGTTTTTCTTTTTTAGTTATGAATACTTTTTACATTCTCACTCTTGCTAAAATTAGGTGGAGGTATATAATAAATATGTATATGGTGTGACTGATTATTTTGTATTGTAAGGTGTAAATGTGTTTATTTGTATTGCATGGTATGGATGTGATTATTCTATATCATGGGTGTGATTAATGTGTCCATTATGTAATTTCAAGGTTAATAGAAGAGTAATTATTTTAACTTTATTATGTAATGCAAGTGTCTTTTAATTGGATTTCATTCAAGTTGGTTTAGCGCCCATGAGATTAGAAGACACAATTTTGTTGGAATCGTTAACTGTGACAAGTTTTATAACATGTGTTGCATTTTTAGTTGGTTCCAACCCTTCTTAATTGGGTTTCATCTTTCCTTAACTTTTATGGTTAGAACTTCCTTTTATTTGTTTATTTGCCATATATTTACTCTTCTGAAGTGAGAGAATATTAATGATTTTTTGTTTTCTCTGACGTGAGGGTAGATTGGTGGGGGCATAAGTTGCTTGTTAGTCTCTTTATTGTAATAATTTGATCAATGCTAATAAACTACATGTCAGATATTGAATGGTGACAAGGGATGTTTCTTAACATCCATTTTTTGCTACTACACTCATGATTTTGCAAGTTAACACCGAACCTATCCTTAGTCAGTGAAAAATGTTTTACCTTGAATAACATCTCAGCAAAGCAATTACAAACAATTTCTTTTTGTTATTAGAGTAGGAATGATTTGTTTTGTAAGTAACTATTAGCCAAAATCATGAAAAAATGCCTCTAAATAAAAAAATTAATCAGATATAATCCCTTGTCTAGCCTCTTTTGAATCCTTATATACCTCTCTAATGAAATTATTTTGCATATTTTATGTCCATATCTCCATCACATACAACCTTATATCTTCCAAAATTGTAATAAAGAATGAGATTGTTGAATATCTTGCTCATATTGTTAACCAATATGTGATGTTTAAGATTATATGTAAACGTAGATTTAGACCAAATTTAATGTATCGATACACACAAAATTATAAGTTACCACAACAAATTATGTGTGCTTGAACACAGAATACAATTAGACACATGTGAGTTTAAATATTTGGGAGCATCTATATTAATGGCCTTGATTTGTAGCATCTACATCTTCTAAGCCTACGCAGATGATGTTGTTTCTTTCCACAACAAATATTTAAAAAAAAAAAATCTCTAGGAATTTCTTCCTAAAATTAGTATAGAGAGTATAGACACAAAATTGTTGATTAATACTAAATAAAAGCTCTTTTATTGCTCGCAATAAATCCTGCAACAAATTAATAATATCAAACAAATAACATTAAGTACAACATACTAAACTGATTATGCATATAAATGATATACCTTTTGTTGTCCAAAGATAAATGTGTATGAAGCACATTTGGTGGCTCCACCATCGTCTTTAACTAACAATTCAAATAAGCAACTTAGAGAAGCGTTGTTCTTACCCTCTAAAACAACATATGCAATATTAGAGTCCCTCCCCACTCTAGGAAGAATTCATCCTCTGCGTTCCCCCTTCAAAAAAGACAACCATCCAAATCAATGATAAGTTTGCATGTATAAAAAATATCCAAATGCTTTTCTGTATCACTGCATAGTATAATTGAGTACAAATCCAATTAAGAATAAATAAAAACAATAGATATTAAAATAATAAATTAAAAATTAGGGTGATGATAATTTAACATTCTTTTCTACTTTTATATTTTAGTTTATTTTAAATTTAAATTTAAATTTATTTTTAATAAGAGATATAAAATGGAAGTTAGTGAAAAAACGAGTATCGAATAATAATTTGCATATAAATTTGCATCGGATATAAAAAATGTTTAATAAGAATGCGAAAAATGATTATCACTGCATAGTATAATTGTACTAAAATTGTATGTTCCTCATCACGCATCTACAATAAATTATGTTGGATATGTATATAAAAAATACTAATAATAGAGATGAAAGAACTGTGAACAAGAATTATTTTTGTAGTAGTAAATAAAAATTAATATTAATATAATAAATGTGAAAATTATGATCGTTACAATATTAAAAGTTATCACTTTCCAGTTATGTGTATACACACACATATATAAATATAAACAACTAATTCTAACACATTTAAATTTAAAGGGTAGGCAGATTTAAATCTTAAAAGTATTAATAATAACTTGAAATAAAATATTTTTAAAACTATATATTTAAAATTAATCAAAAAATTATCACTTCACCTTTCATACAGGAAACTTTAATTTCTATCTTTCTTTTCACATATCTTTCATACTTACAAAAAAAATCTTACACAAAATATCTTAGTAGAATTTGCAACCATAATACTTTAATATGCTATTATTGAAAAAAATGTACGTTCATACAGGAAACTTGAATTTCTTATTTCCATTTATTTGTATTTTATTAATAATAACTACATTTACTATTATTTTTTTAATGTATGATTTCATATTAAATAATTATAACATTCTTTTTAATTGGGCTAAAACATAATACATGGTAATTCGCTCCTTCATATACCTCCCCCACCAATGGACGAATTAAATGCAATTCACCCAAAGTTTTTATCATCTAAAATTTCAAGAATCAAGATTACGATGTCTTGATTTCGTTATGCACAAACTAAACCAACAGTCCTGCAAACACAAACATCCAAACTCATTGCTGGGAGATACAGAAAAGGCATCAATTAAACAAATAAATAAATAAATGCTATTATGAAGTGAAAGAGAGGAGGGTAGGGCTAGGAGGAGGTCATTCTGCTTCAGAAGCCGCGACAATTAAATATTGAATCTCTGCTCAAATCCTGGCTGGTGTCACACTATGACTTGGCCCTGAAAATGAAGATAATAATAAAAATCAATTTGATCCAAGCTTACACAAAAGAGATAGTAATGGTTCAAAGTACAATAACAGTTAAAATAAGAATCTGGCTACCTAAAGAATGTCATTCATTATACCCTAGTATATAATTTTACTTGACAAAGCGAGATACGGAGGGTTGAAGTACAAATAAGAGAGATAATCGTCTTAGGAAAGGGACGAAAAATGTAAAAACAATAAAGACATCAATACAAGAGAGTTGATCAGACAGCTCTGTTTGAATGAAAAAATGTATCACTAATTTTATTATCTATTTCTTTGAATCAGATTACACCAACTAACCTTTCTATGTAGGAGTCATCCTCTGTATTAACAACTATGGCATCACCAGGTACAATGTGAGGCGGTACCTGGAGGTAGTTGATCAGACAAAACAAACATTTAGTATTACAAGCATTGAATAATGATTTAATTCCATTCTTCTACCATTTTCATGATAGGTAATTCAAAAGGAAGAATGTTTAGCACAATTAAGTATACTCGTTAGTTACATATTGATCTGATGGCAATTCATCTTTAATTATAATATAAATTGAATTTAGGAAATTTTAGTAAAATAGATAAAAAAAAATTAAATGCATTTTTCATCCCTGCAAATATACTAGATTTTGCTTTTAATCCCTGAAATTATTTTTTATTTATAATCAATGTTGAAACTTGTTATGGGTCTAGATATTATTTCTACATTCAAGGCTATGAATGTTGCCTCCAGGGAGAATAAAGAGAAGAGGATTCTGAATAATACTTTTTCTTATCTTTTCATAGCTTCATTACACTGCAGTATATAATGGAAAGATAACAGAAAAAAATAAAGGAATCATAAAAACAACTTCAATAACAAATCCACCAAAGGATTGACAACTCATCACTCAGGATCTATGCTAGATTAAGGTACCATCCGTGCACACAGTCATCGCATCCTGAATGTCTTCTGGTGCTACGCTTTGGCCTTGTGCCTCCCATCAATCATAGGCTTGGTTGTAATTGGCTACAGTTAATACAATCTCTCAGGCCTTGGAAAAGCACCTTTTGCTCTAGATGGTAAGCAGTATTCAAAGAAATCCAATCTTTCCAAGAGGCGTCAGAAGGAAGTCCCATCTATTGGACAAAAACCATGTGACGGGAAGGAGTAGAACTGGTGTCCCATTTATTATCTAGAATGGATAAAGGCTGACATGTAAGCGGTCCAGAACCATGATGTGGTTTAAGTAATGAGCAACAAAATACACGGTGAGTTTGGCAAAGTCAAGCAGGGTCAACCTAATAATATCCTTTCCCTAGCTTTTGATAGCGAGAACCAGACACAAACAACTGACAATAGGGGCATAGCTTAACATAGACCCAAACCCACAACTTATACTAAACATGGAGGAAATGTGATTCTATAAAGGTCTTCCTCGATTATTGGGCTTTAATAAGCTTGCAATAGAGGGGAGCATGTAATTCTTCACAAAGACCAACAAATCTACAGCCTTAAAAGAGGATAATCCCACCAAATTATGAGAAATAGTAGGAGGGGGTTTGCCTTATATTGCCTGGCAAGAGGTCAAGCCCATGGCAAAACGAGATGTGGTGTTTTAACCCCATTGCACAAGGCTAAGTACTTAGTCCATAAAGAGGGCTAAGATGAACACAAACACAAAGATTAATGTGATTGAGAACTTCAGTTCAGTTTGACCATCATTCAAGGTGACAAGTAGTGCTCATTCCAACCTTAATACCAGATTTTGAAAAGCTACTAGCAAATGAGGCTTCTAGGAAAACCATGAAGCTTACACACCATATCAAGAAAGAGTTGAGCAAGTTTGATGACAATAAAAGTGTGTAGGTAGAAGGCCAAATTGAACATCTTTGGTGAATCAGTCAACCATGACAAAAACCAATAGCTGAATCTACTATTGGTTTTGAAAGCAACAGTTGGTATTAGAGTCAAGGTCATGAGTTCAACTTTCGACGGGGTAATTGTTGAGGGGAGCCAATTATCTCGTGGTGGAGACCAAGTAGGCCAAGTCACAATCAAATCACGATGCATGGACGACTATGCTCTTAAGTAGAAAGAGTTGCACCATGACTATAAGCTATAACTTTTGGACTAATGTTAAGCACTCAATCTAACAAGATATTTGGTTGGCTTACAAACTCAACATTGAATAACATATTGTGAACAATTTGCATCATCCAAGACCAAAAATAAATTATTAGCGAGACAACTAAGTTTTGGTGATGCACATATGGCCACCAAGAGGAGAAATTTAATTCAGCCAAAAGAAGTGACAATTTGTGGGCAACCAGATACAACTTTCGTGGTGATAAAGTGGAGTTTGCAAAAGTAGGTGGAGGAAAAAGTAATTTGGGACACGATTGCTTGCTAAAAAGAGCAAGGGATGATTGCATTACATTAGCACAACACCATGTTGAAACCTCACATTATTCTCTACATAGAACATGGAAGCAAAATTGGTAAGGCGAGAGGACTAGGGCACGAGTTGTGACAAGCTTAAGGTCCTTGAAGGCAGTTTGAGCAACATCACTCCAAAATTGTTGAAAAGCATGACCATGAAGTGAACAATTTCAAAATTGTTTTAATATGGTGTTTATTCTTACACTCCACCACCCCATTTTGTCAAGGGGTATATTCACATGATGTCTGATGAAGAATACCATGGACATGAAAGTTTGAAAAGCATGACAGATATTCACGAGTATTATCACTACGAAAGTATGAATAGAAACACCAAATTAATTTTTAAATTCATTACAAAAAAGATTGAAATATGCAACATAACTTGAAACGATTTTTCATAATACTGAAATCCTAAAGTAGACCTAACACTACTCAATCTTCAAATATTGAAGTGAACTAAAGGAAAAGGAGACAAAGTATCATTGTTACAAAACAATTGGGTTTGTGCCTAAACCCTAACAAATGTGTCATGGGCGCAAAAGATATGCTTCAAGGAAGGATGAATAGTCAACTTAAGAACACTACGAACTTGGGCATCAACTTTCAACCATCGAGGATGATCTTTTTCATCAACGGAGGCCATTGTCTTGGTAAGGTGATCAATATAATTGTGTCATCTAACTTGTCAATGGAGAGTGAGACATTGACATAGCTATTAAAGATATAGGATTTAGACCTACCACCAATGAAGCCATGGGAACGTGGAGGAGAGAGAAAAATAGTTGCAGGAGAGAGGGTAAACCTTCCCAAAAAAGAGAGGGGAAGCGTAAAATGATGCCCAACAAAAGTGGTTGGGGTGAGATTTGAGAAGGGCATATCAGGGGGAGTCCAACGTCAGTGAGATCTGTCGAAATGGTGGTCGGACATGTCACCATGCGTACCTACCTATGATGGATGGAGACACAAGCGTGTTTGCTTCCAAGCATGTGTGATGGCCCATGGCCACTACAAGGTGGTCAACACCACAATGGTTGCTTGGCCAGAACGACTTTGATGGTGTAGTTGTCGATTGAAAAGTTGACAACAATGAGTGGATGGATACCAATGGTAAAAAGGAAACACAATTTTCTGAAACTTTTTGACATCAATAGACACTATGTGCACCGGGAGGCAAGGATTCATACAAAACTCATTTCTCAATTTTTTTACTCAATTAAAAGGACATCAAATTGAACTCAAGTACAAGAATTAACAAAAGAAATTTCATAAAAAATGCACAAGTTGATAGTCAAAAAATTATTCTAAAAAAGTATTGCTTGTAACTACTACATTAAATAAAAATTATATTTTCACGAACAAAAGCACATGGTGATTAAATTTTTATTAATTATTTACACCATTAAATAAGTGTCATACATAAAATAAATAATAATTGACTTACTTCAATTGTAAGGCCGTTGTCCAGTACTACCTTTTTATTCCTTAAATTAAGAAGAAGAAATTAGTACAGGACTTTTAAACTTATAGGCCCAAGAATGCAGATTACAAAGAAGCTTTGATGTTCCATCATTGATATGTATAATAATTCATACTAGCAGTATGCAAATAATGACTGATATAGAATCAGAATAAAAAGAATTCAGAAACAAATAAAAAAAATTATCAGCACACTCACACAAATTGGGAACTAAACACTGCAAGAAATATTAATAGTGTATGACAGTGAATGTATAGTTATACTTATTGTCATTCAGATGGAGCAGGAAAGCAAAATTACTTAATAAGCTAAAAACAATTATTGACACAAATGGAAGATCTCACACAACTGAAGCTCTATAATAGTGGGAAACTTATTCTTGTTTTGGAAAGCAGCTAATTTCCTTCAAATTAACCTTTACAGGGAACTTCTCGTCCTTAAACTTGCTTTTGGTTTGGGATAGGGGATTACGTTCTTAAATTTCTTTAGTCTTCTTACCATGGATGCTTCAAGGAAGTTACCATTCTCAGCAATCATAGAGATTTTGCCTTTCTTTGATTTTACAAAACTATAAGGCTTAGAGAACATCTTATAACAATTTCCAATTTTCAACCCTCATCATAATACTTTCCTTCTCTTGTTCCCTTTTATAGGCCTTTCCCTTCACTTATTACAATTCATTTTCTGGCAAAAGAAATTTGCAGTTCGGAATTGAACTACAGTAAAATCTAAGAGTTAAAATAGGTAAAACTGATAGGGACTAGGGTATTATGGGTATCTAAAATGTAGATAGCACAAACAAGAGATGTGAGTAGGAGATAGTTAGAAATTCTAAAAATAGTCTAGCTAGTGGTGTTTTAGGGCACACAAACAGTGTCTCAAAAACAATGTTGAAGATTAGAAATTTAAACAACAAATTTAGGTCAGAAGGAAAAAGTGATCAAGAAGGAAGTGTGGACATGAAGACAAACAAATTGAAGAAAATTTGGCAGACAAATTGGACAAAATTGCAAATACAACATAAATAAGATTCTTTAAGCACAACAATGAATAATGACACATACCTTGGAGTGGCTGCAATGACTTCCTTGACAATGCATGATACACGTTTGGGAACTGAAGCGGATAAAGGTTTGTCATCATAAAATTGTACCTTAACTTTCATTTCATCTGCCAACCAAGCAACAAAGTGATAGTTAACAGAGAGACAGCTAGACTACAAGAGTAGATAACAAACTTGTCCATAAATACAGAGCCACTAATAGGCTTTTAACAGGAGTATATAGCAGAAGAACAAAAGGAAAGGGGCATTGACTCAGGCTAAGAAGCGTAAGGTGTTGGAACTACCTGGAAATGGAGGCCTAAGAGAGAAACTGCACGAGAAAATGAGTCAGGTAGAGGAGAGAGTGGGGGGAAAATAGGAAGGACAGGAGGCATGAGAGGAGTGAAGAAGGGGGATTCTGCAACTGATTGAGAAGAGTAGACTTAAAGGAGGGGGGATGGAATGGTAGTGGATATTCTAGAATTACTGTAAGTTGGGTAGCTTTTTTGATGAATTGGGGAACTTTTGTTGTATGTAGGTGATTATCTATATATTTTTCATATAATTACAGCAGAGAACAAGGGGTGAAATAAGAATAAAACTAATGATAGATATCAAGCATGTGATTGAAGTACCAAAACAAACTTTAAATGTCATCCACCATGATAGCATGGGGATTTCAAAAGCCATAACGGAGATACTTAATTGTTACAAAGCTATAGAAAGATCTCACTGAACACTAACATCAACAAGTGACTATCTAAGACTGAGTTAATGAGGAAGTCAACAATTGGTAGGTAGCACAAGTTTTGGGGAAACACTTTGGTGATAGTCATCAATCACATTCATTATATAGCAATTGAACAATGGATTCAATTAGAAAAACTAAACAAAAAAGTGCAATTGCCAATAAATCATAAAAGTGACAAATCAGAAAATAATTATTGGCACATTTGTAGGTTATTGAAACAAGGATGCTATCTTAATATCCTTTAAAGTATACGAGCACTAAGCATACTTGACAAGTTATAAATGTTCCATATTAATTGATAGAAAAAGAGCAGTGATCAAGGGTTGGGGAGTGTTATCTGTTATCCACCTCGTAGATATAAACAATCCTTGTTGAACAAATCCTTGGAAACTTCCATTTGATCCAATGTGTCAGGACTAACCACAATTAGAAAAGAGAAGCAACATTAATAATTATGCTCACCAAAAATTTCTAGCCCTTAACAACTTAGAATGATATAGTAACAACAAATTAGGATGAAAGATGTAAGAACTCACTCCATTAAAACTACAGTTCCATCACGATCCATGCACATAAACATGAAAGTCTTTACCTGAACGTAGACCCCTGAAACAAGCGATTTGTAAGAACAAGAAAGGATTACAAGTCAATTATCACAAGGCTTGGAGTACCCTAGCAAAGCACTGAATTGAATAGGCAGATATTGTTTGACATCTTTCCATGTAAATTAAAAGAAGAATGGAAAATGAACACAACCTTCAAATAGATTTCTACATCTGGGAACAAACACAGACCGCTAGACCTCAACAAAATCTAGATTTATTTTGATTATGTGCAGCTTTATCTTTGATTTGGTTTCCTTATTACTGATGCTAGAGAGTTGAAAGAAAAAAATTAAATCTATTTCTGAATGTATTTACAAATGTGATTACAGTCTAAATTTATAAACTATTTACAACCTAATTAAGGAAAGAAATAATAGATAATTAAAACAAGAAATAATAGGTAATTAAACTATATAAATCAAATCAAATCACCAAAAAATATCAAATTTGTCCAAATAAATTGAAAATGAAATCTGCACTAATTATGCAACACTCCTCCTCAAGCTGGTGAATGAATATCTATCATTCCAAGTAAGATATTTGAACTATTTAGTGGGAAGTCCCTTAGTGAACAGATCTGCCAATTGGAGTTTTGAAGGAATGTACTTGGTGGCTATAAGACCATGGGAAAACCGCATCGCCACCGCCTTCTGCCATGGCGCTGCCATAACCGAAAAGTGATAACACTGATCTGTCCTAATAAATAGAAAAAACGAAATCTGCACTAATTATGGAATAACTATCTCCTAATTACACAACAGATCTCATATCAACTAGAGATATGGTTAAATTATAGTATATAAGTGGCTACACCTTACCTCACAAGTTGATCTTGTAGGGTTAAGTTAGGCCAAAATTATCTTTCTAAGATGGTATCATTGTTGATCCTAACAAAAGTTGTTGGACATATTAGATCGTTATCAGATCACCCATAAATATCTATTAACACACTCGAGATGCCAAGTCCTTGGGGTGGGTGGGTGTTGGAGATTCTACATCAACAAGAGATATGATCAAATTATAATTTATAAATGGGTGCAAACCTTACCATACAAACTAGTTTTGAAGGGCTGGTTTAGCCTAAATTCACTTTCTAAAACATGTAATTACCATGATTGGAATAATTTCAGTCTATCTAATTCTAATGCTCTCTCTAGTTTGTGGAAAGTGAAATATACAAAGCATTTTTCTCCAAGCAAGAGAAAGAGTTGTGAAACAGAAGAGGTAGGGAAAAATAAAGAAAAAACACTTTTGTTATATTGATTTACCAAATCTCAAACAAAGAATAAAAGAGTATCATCCTCCAAAAGACTTCAATCCAACAAAAAATTCCCCCTCTTACAACCAACTTCCGCTCCAAATTTCCCCACAAATTACCTTCTTCTCTTCTACCTCTCCATCTATTAAAGCTAATTACCCACTTCTAACAATTTAGAGTGCCCAACAACCCCACTAACAATAATATTCTAAGTACTCTATGCGAACCTATCAATGTCATCTCCTAAATGTTCAACATTGTCCTCAAGGAAAGGATTGGAGATTGCCAAATGCATGCAAGTGTTGTTCTTCATTAAATTGCTTTGCAACATAAATATTAGACAACCTTGGACATAACAAAAAGTTACTAACAATGGTATCAGACATAACAACTAATAATGGTATTAGCACTAACAACTAAATCAACAATCTTTGCACAATGATTATATTACTCAGAAATTTGCATTTGACATTTTACATATACAAGTACATACTTTCAATATCGTCATTGGTACCCATTCTTTGTGTTACCTTGTTTCCCTGGCCAATGTCACGAAGCTCCACCTATCATCAACAAACTAGTTTTGGTTAGGAATGTAGTTGAGAGAGTCCACAAGTTACAAAATACAATTATATCTGATAACAAGAGCATTAATAAGTAAGGCATTTGGGAAACCAAGCAAAACAATATCTTCTTTAATTGTGGTATTTCCTTAGTAAAAATTGACAGACAGATGATATCATTAAATATATAACAAGGGCTTCGTTTTTTATGTAACCATCTAACAAGTTCCGAAACAAAACCAAATAAGAAATAGTAGTAAGGATACAAAATTCACACCCCAGATGTACACCCTCTAAAGAAAACATTACTTGATAAAATCTATTACTAGGTACATGTCAGTGCTTTAGCACACTATTAGTTGTTGTAGGAAGCTCAGTATGTTTGTAGCAAATTGGTGGAGAAATGGTTGCATTATCAGTTGAAACATCTGCCTGCCAAGGTCTCTTCAATTTCTATAAATTGTAAAAATCAAATTATAGAGAAAAAACAGAATATTTAGATTCTCAAATCAACTTTGTTTTTACTCCTTGATCTCTCTTTTTCACTTTCTTTTATTTTCTCATCTTGCAACAAAATCAAATATAATAATATTTGGGATTCTGTATAACGTCTAAGGTAAGGTCATTATATTATTTATCAATTGATAGTAGATCCAAGTGAGCTTGCTTCCAAAGAAAACTGTTATCCCATTACCACTTTGTTGGTTTTTCAAAACTATCCAAGTGAGTTTGTACACAATGAACAACTTCATGTACACATATGCATCTTTAACAGATGACTTCAAGCCAGTAAATTTACACAAATAAATCAATAGAAGGCTTTTTTTAGTTTGACATTCAAATAGAATTTAGGTACGAAAAATGAAAAAAGAAACAAGAAGACAAGAAGAGGGACAAGGGAAGAACATAATATAGAGGATAGAGAGAAGAGGAAAGAACCAGAGGTAAAAGAAATTTTGCACCGCACTTAACTATCATTTTAATCTATCTACATTCAGTCTAGATTCAATTGTCTGGAATACAACAGTCTACCTTATTGACAGGCAGCTATCAAATAACACTATGAACTAAAGTAGCTGACAAACTAAAATAGTCTTATTTGCATTTACATATCGAACATACAAGTTTTCATTATCGATAACAATAACTTGTTAGAGTCCAGAAATTTTAACTCAAAAAGCAAGTTATTTAACTATGATTAAATAAGCAAATTGTCACAGTCTATACACAACTTGTTTTCTATTCACCACCTTTCTAATAAGTGAAGAAAAATAAGACAGTTGTCAGAATTATTGATGAAAATTTTCCTCTACCAAGGATGATGTGCAGTATAAAATCAAGGCATACTATATTTTGTTCACCAAGGAGTTGGTTTTGTGTGTCGAGAAAAATCTTAAAGAGAGTGCAGAAAATGAGTAAAAAACAGCTTTCCTGGACACAATGACCAAAAGACTTCCCATCGGTTACCTTTAGAAATTAATACAATAGTAATTCCTTCAAAAGACAATTTAAATGACAGCATTCACTACACTAATACTCTTTTCCTAATTTAAGGCATATTCAACATAGTACACTATTCCATTCCAAGGACTAACTTGAACAATTTTCACCATAAGTCCTTCCAGGAGAGAAAATAAGAATAAATTAAGTTCCCCATATGCTAAAATTAGCTCATGTACAAGTTTAAAATAAAAACTATAAGAAGCTTGAAAGAGCTTCTACAAATTAGCTTCTGCATTTAGCTTATGTAAAAGTTAATCCAAAAGTAAATAAAGATAAGCATGTTCATTAATAAAATTATGGAACAAGTGTGCATTTAGGGAGGGTCAGTATGACATAAGAAAAAGAGGAAATCTTAGGATAAACCTTGATTGTGGCTTTTCCCCTTCCTTCATGAGAGTGATCTACTTTAAGAACCTGATGAGGTTTGCATCACGAAAGAAAGTGTGGGATAAAAAGATTAACTGGAGACTATTTGAAAATAAATTGATTGAGTAGTATAAGTACCTCGTAAATGCGCCCTGGAAGCAAGCATGTCCAACACAATAAGAATGCAAAATGAATCTGTTAGAAAGCATACATGTCGAATTGAAACCTCAGTAAAATTCAATAACCCAATTGCAAAGGAACCTTGTTTTCCAATTATATTTCCAACTCTAATCTGCACCGCAAGAGACAGTGAAGAGCATCTATAAAAAATTCGACCAAAAGCCCAATAAAATTATCAAAGTTAAAAAGTGCATACATCAGAACCAGATACTTTGATTCCCCGGTGTTGAGAAGAAGACCACGGAGATGCGAACAAGTTGGTTGCGGTGGAGGAAGCACGACACGGCGACGATAGTGAGATAAAACTCAATGGTGTCGGAAAATAAGAAGAATATAAATAGGATGAGAGTCTGATAAGAGATTTGGTGTCGGAATTGGAAAGCCTCAGCCACATAGTCTGCATTTTCTAACTGTTGTTGGGTCAATTTTGATTTCAGAACAACTTGAAGCTCTTTGGGTTACCTAAAAGCTACATACACCTGGATTCACGAATACATTTAACCAAAACATTTATACATGTTAAACCCTATGCTTTTCAAATGAATAGCTAATATTTTTTTTCTTTTAATTATTATTTTTTTTTCATTTCTTTTCCTACAATCTCTATCAGGTTCGGGGTTCGGATATCAAGACCACTTGTAAAAAGAAAACCACCTGCTATCCACTGATTATGTGATAATTTGCAAAACTTTCAGTCCATAAACAAGTTAAAGTTTATTCACGATGAGTACAACACAAAGAACAAAATCAGCTTTGGGGTAAAGGTAAAAAACAAAATAAACCATATTCAGTCACAGAATAAAAGCAGTCATCCAAACAAAAGTGAGAAGACCATACGATTTTAAAAGCATTTATCCACGTAACTGGAATATGCTTATGAAGGCTTCCGTGAATTGAATTAGGGCTTGGCTGCAAATGAGATGCGGCAAATCTGTTTGTGTTTGGATCAGACTCCGACCTCATAAAAATAGGGTGAGGCTCTACGAATCGTTAAGTTGTTTCTGCTTCTCAAAAACCAACCAAAAAAGCACCCCATTCCATTTGAAATTTCCAAATCTGATTTAAGATTGAACGCTGATCTTTCATAAATCTTTTAAAAGAAAACTTGTAGGGATTAAGAATTGGTAAAGTTAGAACGGATTGGATTCTTAAGGGTGACCAACAAAGGGTTTTTCTGGAGAGATTTTGGCAGATTTTGGCACATTATAGCTGGCAGTTTCTTCCTGTTTTAAAAAACTCTAAAATGTACTCTGTATTTTTTTTTGTATTCTAGATCTAGAAAATTTTCGAATTGACACTTCCGATACAATCCATAATTCAAAATATACATTTCACATTCAAAAATCCATCATTCAAAAAAAACATTCCAGACCATCAATCCGTAACAGAAATATGCATTCCAGATTCAGAAATGCATAATTAAAAAAAAAAAGTCTTCTAGATCCATCCGTAACAGAATTAGGCTTCCAGAATACCCCCTCATCTAGAAAAAAAAATGATTCAAATCCAGATTGATAAATCCGTAGCACACTCCCAGATCCTGATTTTCGGTAACCAGGGTGCCCTTTTTCAAATAAAAGGTCAAGTTCAGTTTTGGAATTTAGAAAATTGTGGGGTGCAGGAGAAAAACGTAGGGGTGCAGGAAGAAGAAGCCTTATAAGCTTTGTAAAAATCCAGACAATTTGGTTTCTTCCATGGCCGTATAAAATATTCTGGACTGTTTCTTCCTGCACCTCCATATCTTCTTCTGCCACTTCCATACACAACATGAAAATACATTTTTCTCCTTGTTGTCTCACCCCCAAAGAGTAGTTTCCGGACTATGTAATTCGGAAACTCATTTAAAAAAAGAATTCTGGATTACATAATCCAGAAGCTAAATAAGACTTCCAGATTATGTAATCTAGAGAGTAATCATGTATCTGAAAAAAGACTACCGGATTATGTAATCCGGAAGCTAATTACAAATTTAAAAAATGACTTCCGAATTACGTAATCCAAAATATTATAGAAGAACATTTTTGGAAATTCAAAAATTTATGAAGGTGAGAGAAGAAGGTATGGAGAAGCAGGAAGAAACAGTCAAATTTCTGATAATAACAATGTTTCGGTTATAAGTTTTTTTCTTAAAACACCTCCACATTCCCTTTTATTACCCTTTTTTCTTTCATTTCCCTTTTATCCCTCAGCCAACCTTCACTGCTCTCCTTCTCACACCCCACTTTTACTCAGTACACCTCTCAGCTTACCTTCACTTACTTCCATTTAGGATTCTAAATTCATTTTTAATTAAATTCATTTTGAAACTAAAAAGAAACCACAATAAAATCACTCACGATAAACTCACTCACGATAAAATCATCCGCGTTAAACTCATCCACGATAAACTCACCAACGATAAACTAACGCACAATAAAATCACTCACCATAAACTCACTCGCGATAAACTCACCCATGATAAATCACCCACGATAAACTCACTCATGATAAAATTAATTTAATACGAATTAATTCATGATAAATCACCCATGTTATTTTAATACGAATTTTAAAAGAAATACAAAAATTATAAATTTATAAAATAATTTATTTATTTAAAACTATTATTTTTATTTTTAAAAAGTAAGAATTTAAAATTCTTAATATTATTTTCTTTCTCAAATTTATGGCTTTTATCTTTTTATTCTCTCTTCGACCTAGGTTTAACGGCTTAACTTCGATTGATACGTAATTAACTTAACATCGTTTTTTAATAATTTTTATTTTCATGTTATATCATGATTATGTTTTAGTCATCATTGTCAATGTTATTTTTTTCTCAATGCAAGTCAATATTATTTATCAATTGACTTTGGTGAGAGTATTATTTTATTAACATCATTGATATTCTTTTATACATGTCAAATACAACTTTGGCACGCTTTTTGAGTCAACGTTGATAAAAATTATTTTGGAATTATTTATCTACAATGTAAGTTATAGTTATTTATTGATTGGTGTTTCAAGTCAAATGGATTCAAGGACTCGATTTATGTGATAACAAATCATGCAACAATTAGAATCACAACCAGAGTTTAAAATCTTAATTTTGTCTTAAAAAACTTTATTCACAAAACAACTACATAATTATTATTGTCGAACGGGTTTGGGACCTAAAGAACGATTGTTTCAGCTTCCGCCTTCGGTCGGTCTACAATGCTCCAAGTTTCCTGTTACACCTTTCCTTCTCTCATTGGTCTGGCTTCACAGGCGGGGAGGGTACCTACAGAAGGCACTCCAACGCTCAAGTCAGTCGAGGTGTTAGCACTCGGGTGTCAGAGTACTGTAGATAATGACGTACCTTTCTCCTTGAAATGTGTGTTATTTATATTACCTTAATGGACTTCATTGGTGGGTCGGATTAGGAAATTGGTTCGTGTTTAAGGTTGCGCTAAAAAACCCTTAACCACGGATTAATTCTGCTGACTTGGTCAACCATTGACTCAACGTTAAGGGTCGGTCGGCCACGTGTTGTCACGTGACCTTCTCACGATGGCTTGGGCGGTAATATGTCTCGAGTGATGGTCGACTCACTGAGTCAATCGGTCGTACCAGTACAATTATAAACATAGCTGGTAAATATTCATTTAATTCATACAAGTAAAAAAAACATAATATTGAACAAAACTCGACAGTTTTCAAGGTAACATAATCAAGTTTGAAAAAATAATTATGTTATTGCAATGGCTTAGAAATAATTTTCTTATTTCTTCTAAACTTGTTGATTCTCGGTCTTATCTCTCAGCTTAGGCTTGGTTTGCTATTTCTTTGATTTAGGCTTGGACTTGGTTTGTAGACTCTTACTCTCTGCACTGGATTAACTGGATCTCTCAGTTCTTGGTCTTGGTCTCCTCTCATGAATGGGTGTGTACCTGAAAGGTGCTCCAATGCCAAAGTCAAAATTGATATTAATTAATTATCAGATAAATTCACTCTACTTACCTCTTGAATTGATCACCTATTCATAACACCTTCTTATTGGGATAAAACCTAGTTGGGCTTTTACTCTTTGCACCTGATCTTCTTTAAATACACCTTTATGTTTTGAGCATTTTGAATGGGCTTTGCCACAGTAACTATTTATTCATTTTTTTCTTATTTTTATTTTATTTATGCTTTTCGATCAATCTTTCGGTTTACCTATCGGTCAACCTTTCGGCCCAGATAGTACACTAGCCCCCCGAGGCATAAGGAATTTGAAAAGACGAAATGCTTGTTAAAAGGAATGAAAGGTTGCATTAAAATGCTTATCAAAAAGGAGTTTTTTTGGGAATGACTTTGATTTTAGCATTGATTAGATTTTGTTTATTAAATGAGTTTTTGTACGAAAAAAATTGCATCGTTTCGCGTGTGTTATCTTTATTGTGCCATTTGACATGAAAGCGGATGAACCCTTGATCGTTGGATGTGTTTCCATTTTACGATTATGATGTTGCGACGTTTCGTTTGTAGAGATTTTAAGAACACTATAAATATTTGGTTCGAAATGGTATACCCTACCACTTTCATTACTTTGGTATTCTTGCATTCGAGAAATCTAGACGAGTATTTGGTCGAGAGATTTAGACGAATATTCTTGAAAGGTATTATGTCTTCTTCAAACTTTGTTTCCGTTTTTGATGAATTTTTGGGATTTTCGAGCTTATGAAAGTTTCCAGCTTATGATAAAATACTCAAACTCTAAGCAACTTTAAAATGTGCTTAGAACTTTCGACCTTTCTTCCTTGTAGGTTTTCATAATAACTTGTGAAAAATCAATAAAATATTGGTTGAACGCTTTTTCGGTCTTTATTTTGACCAATCTTTCAGCCTATAACTCAGTAAAAATCAATAAAATAGTGTTTAAAGGATTGTTTACCTTTTGGCCAACCTTTCGGCTTCTTAAATAAGAACTTCCTTCATTGAAATTTGATTTGAATGAAATACACTCTCGAGGGGGATTTCATTTGGAGTGAAAGCATCCTATATCGAGAGTTTTGAAGCACTAAACACACTCTAAGAAGGGATTTCACCTAGAGTGAAAACATCCTAGATCGAGAGATTTGAAGCACTAAACACATTCTAGGGAGGGATTTCACCTAGAGTGAAAGCATCCTAGGCCGAGAGGTTTGAAGCACGAAATCCATTCTCGGGAGGGATTTCACCTAGAGTGAAAGCATCCTAGGCCGAGAGGTTTGAAGTACGAAACACACTCTCGGGAGGGATTTCACCTAGAGTGAAAGCATCCTAGGCTGAGAGGTTTGAAGCACAAAATGCACTCTCGGGAGGTATTTCACCTGGAGTGAAAGCATCCTACGCTGAGAGGTTTGAAGTATACGAAGCATTTGAGAAAGTTAATAGTTTGATTCTTCATATGAATAATTTCTTCATTAAGTATTTCGATTTTGGATAAGACTTCTTTATACATGAGAAACCATCCTTGACCGAAAGGTTTTATAATAATAAGTATTTTATTAGACTTGGGCTTGGTTTGTAAATATCAAGTTTAGAAGGAATAATATTTTCTTCTATTTAAATTATGAGGTCATTAGACCTATATATACATGAGAGCTTGCTAGTTATTTTAGGAAATATG
>Ga0123341_1000077_pt1 | contig 41126 bp, 36 predicted proteins | sample Turbeapinknodule_FD_89959 | JGI IMG/M metagenome (GOLD analysis project Ga0123341, IMG submission 89959) | Root nodule microbial communities of legume samples collected from Mexico - Turtle bean Mexico pink nodule | ecosystem: Host-associated > Plants > Roots > Nodule | place: Mexico: Nepantla...
CGTCGGGCATATTGCCGACGGGTGAAATCAGTCCAGCCCATTGTGGTCTCCGTTCGTCCTAAGCAAACAAACAGAATCACAACTGGCTGATTTCACTCAACTCTTTTTCGGTCAGGCTCTAAGTCTTGGCGAAACTCTTCAAATCCGCCTTCGTACAAGGTTTTTCGAAATTTACCATTTTCCTGGCGGATTGATTTTCCAGGGCTGAAATCTCCTTCAGAAATTAGGAAATTAGCCAGCCGGAGCGCGTGGTTAAATCTGTCGGCTTCAGATTTTTCGTATGGGGCATCCTCTCTGTCGAAGCTAACGACACCGATGATGAAACCGAAGAATATTATATCCCTATCTCCTTCATCGTAGAGGTGGTCCACCATTGTCTTTGCATATTCTCGATCCATAGTTTGCTTCTTGTCCGAATAGAAGCTTATCGGCGCCCCCCGGCACTGCGAAACTCAGCCCTGATCCGGAGGAGCTTGAATATACTTTTCGGTTGGCCGGAGAGTACGCCAGCAGTATCGCGTCGATAGATCTCTCAATAAACCTAGAAAACGTCCTTTTCACCACCATCCAGATCGTCTTCTCGCCCTTGCGGAGGAACCCGCCATTGGTGCTGACATATTGGAGACCGCCCTGCTTTTGCTTTCGGAGCTCGACTCAATTGGCGCGCGGCGTCCTGATGATTGAATGCGTGCCTGGCAATTGATCCGCCTGCGCCAAAAAATCGTGTGCGACTTGTACATTTGCGTTGTCGCCTAAACCTATCACGCCAAAACCAAAATCATCGTGCGGATAAAAAGCCAGATCCCAATCCGGTGAGATTATAAAGCAATGACCGCACAATCCATACACAACCATCTTTGCGACAAGTAAGGACCTTAGTCTTTGGATAGGGAAATCATGCATGTTCATGAGGGCAATATTCCCCCATTCCCGTTCGACCGATTCAGCATATTCCCGCGAACTAGGATCACCCCCAAATCGTTCTTTGTAACCAAATTCTTTGATAAGCCCAGCCTCCACAAGGCCCCTTATTAAATTGCCGTCTCTCTGGTCATCCGCAGCATCGCCGAAATGCCCAACTTCGTCAGAGTTTGCGTGCACCGAGGATGCAATCAAAAAGTGTTCCAGATCGTTTCTGAAATGTCGAATGAAGAAGCCGACGGCAGATTCTTCCACGCCCGGCTTATATTGGGCGTCCTTTTCAAAAAAACCGAGGAAGCGAGCTGATGCTCCATATCCCGCGAGATTGACTGATTGCAGTAGCAACTGAAGGGTATTGCTCATTTTAAATGCTAGCCGCTTGGGCGGTCTTGGCGGATGGCGTCGAGCCGACGATCCCAGTACCACCATTCCACGGACGGCATCTCGTTTTTTAGTCGACTCAATAAGCGCCAGCCTTCATCATAGAACTGATCCTCTTCTTCCTTTGAGGAAAAGGAAATGTCGATTTGAAAATTTGGCTGATCAAGTTTGTAAATTGAATCAAACCAATCCGACCATTGATTTACAGCCTCCGCAAGCGTCTGTGAAATTGGCAGCGTAGAGGGATCAATATTATCGAGCGTATCCACGTCCCAGATTGCCCAACATTGGACTTCGGCCATCAATTTCAGACTCTTATGGAGTAGAGTAGTAGCTTCACTGGTTGTCATTTGAAATTCGCTCCGACAATGAACCCGTTGTTTCCAACCGTGATCGCCAGCCGGTAAATCTGACCACGGTAATCAAATTCATAGATCGGACGCCCTGCTCCTCGCCCTTGATAGCCGACGACATTGTTTTGTTGAAGAGCCGCAAATAGGATGGTTGGAATTTCGAGTTCGGAAAAGCCACGCTGAGCAAATTCGGCACCATGCTCGCCGACGATATGACGAAGACCCGCAGTTGAACTGCCGGTTTCGAGCCAAATCGTCTTACCATTTACCCTTTGTATCTCAATTACACTTTGTGGGGCAACCTTGGCACCCTTTCCAATTAATTCGTCAATAAGCCGGGTCCTGGTTGTACCGGCGCTCTCAGTGGCGAGTGCCTCGCGTTCGGCCACTCTCTGCTTAACGGCGAATGGACCGCCTATTCCGGCGAAAACGCCATTGAATATCTCCCACGGCAGCATCGCCTGATCGACGTTGGCATTTGCGTTGCGTATGCCACTGATAAGCTCTGTCTGCCGTATGAGGCTGTCAACGATGCTGATCTGGGTACCATGCTCGCTGTTGTACACAGCAGATGCGAGAACGTAGAACCCAACGATTTGAGAAAAGGTCTCAGAGTTGATCGACGTATCGCGATAGACATCACCACTTGCATGGAAATAGGTCTGATTACAGCCAGCGCAGAGTCCGGGAATGGAACCTTTCGGCGCGATGCTGTCGAGAAAGGCAGATGCTGCATCGTTCTGCGGCAAGTTTGCTGCCGAGATGTCCACCTGCTTGAGCGCCTGGTTCGTCAGTTCGCCGATCGCAATGTTGATCGAGGCGCCGGAGCAAGTATCAACACTGGTGCAATATCCTTGCTGGACCGCATAGCGGGCGGCGTTAGCACCAATGAGCCTGGCCTCCTCAATGTGAAGCTGTCGGTTGAAAGTCTCGGCGTCGAGCGCAGTGGAGGCCCCTTGGTTTCCGCCAACTGCGGCGCCGACGAGAACCGCCGCCCATTGGCCGAGCGCATTGCGCTCCTCCTGCGTCAGGTTCGGATTGTCCATCAGCGCCTTGCCGATGACTGCGCCAAGCAGCTCTTGGGTGCCGCCGGCGAAGGCGCCGAGGCCTATACTTCCACCGGAGACCACCGCAGTGAGAGCGCCGGCCGCCGCATGCAAGGCAATCTTCTCGGGACTTCCGTCGGCAAAGCCCAGCTTCTGGGAGATCTCGCCGATCGCCATGTTCAGAAGTTGCGAAACGGCTGCGGCACTTGCCTGGCGGCGCTTGAGCGTTTCGATGTCATAAAAATCGGCCTGCGTGTTCGCTTTGGAGAGATCCGTGTTGAGGCTGGCGAGATCCTGCTTTTGGTCGCTGAGCGTCAGCTTGCCTGGCGACAGGGTTGCAAGCGCCTTGCCATGATCCTCCTGCCTCGCGGGCGTATCGACCACAGGCAGCGGGATACCGCTTGGGCTGAGGACGATCCCATACCCCGAAGTGGAGGCGCTCGACACGTTCTCGATGTTGGAATAGGTCAGCGCCTTGGCGCTCAACTCGTTGTTCTGAGGATCGGCGGTCGAGGCGATGACGCCGCCTTTGAGGTCGACAGTGCCGCCAGCAGCCACATGGTAACCGCCATCCCCCGCAATGATCCCGCTCTGCTCGGAGACATTGGCGAAATCGCCCTTGACTTTCCCCGTGCTAGCGCCGCCGGACAGTGCGCCGGCGGGCGACAGCCCGATCGATGCACCGGCCGTTGTTTCCCTATAGGCGGACGTGTCTTGCTGACTGACGATATTGAGGTTGCCGCCCACATTCGCAATGACGGTGTTGCCTGCGACGACAGCACCTTTGAGCGTCGTGTCATTGCCCGAGTTCAGGGCGACGGCGCCGGTGCCCATGACGTGGCTGTTCAGTTGCGTAACACCGGTTTCGCCGACTTTGCCCATCCCCACGCTGGCGCTGCCGGTCAGACCAATTCCGCCTCCGTTGGGGCCGCCGATTTCCGCGCCGACGCCAATGCTAGCGCCCGCCGACGTGCTTTTGCTCGAACTCTCGTTTGTCGCCTGCGCACTCTCCAACACGATGTCGTGGCCTGCCGACAGCAGAACATTGCCGGTGTTCGCATCGCCCGACACCGTGGGATTGCCGTTTGCATCGTAGCCAGCCGCGATCTGCGCGCCATGGCTGGTGAGGTCGCCGGATGTCGCCTCTATCGCTACCGCCCCGCCGGCCCGCACCGACGTGACGACGGGCGAAGAACTGGAAGCGGCATTTTCGTACTTTTGATAATTAAAGCCTGCCGTCAGCGACATAGAAGCGAGACTGCTGTCACCCTTCGAGATGCTGTCGAGCGTCTTATAGGCATTGATCGCCGCGAGTGCGGCCGGCGCCGCAGTGTAAAGGCCAGCATTGTCGCCGAGACCTCTTGCCGCCGATTGCACGCTCTCGGCTGCACTAACGAGTCCCGACGAAACCGAGAGAGTGATGCCGGCGAAGAACTCCTCATGCAAGTGCTCGTAGTTCGTCTGGTCCTGAGCCGAGAGCAGGTTGACATCCCGATCAGCCAAGATGGCAACATCATGTTCTGCCGAGACTTGAGCGGCCTGGAGGTTGGCGTCTCGCCCGGCTGATATCGTCAGATCACGGCCGGCAGAGAGGGTCGAGACGGCATTGGTCGCCGAAGACTGTGCAGTCTGATCGACCGACTTCCCATAGCCGATGCCAATTGAGGCGCCGCCATTGCCGGAACTGAATGCGATGCCAAAGCCGGAGCGCTTTTCCTTCTCTTCAGCAGAAGCGGTTTCCGCACCCGGTGTAATGTTGATGTCACGGGCGGCATCGAGGACAAGGTCCTGCTTGGCACTAATGCTTGAACCGAGGATGTTGACGTCGGTCTCGCGCGATTTGAGCGTCACATCCGTTCCGGCTGACAACACCGACGCGACGTTGAGTTCCGAGGCTTGTTTGCCGCTCTTCTGTTCCTTGCCCCAGAGAGATATGAAGCCGTCGCCGGAGCCAACGAAGAGACCGGATTTCTTGCGCGTGATCTCAAGCTCATGCTGTTCGGCCGCACCGATGACAGAGACGCTGTCGCCCCGATGGAAATTGAGCCGTCCGCATCGGCCTTGGAGCCTGCGATCACCGCTGCACCGGCGGCATTCAGGTTGATATTGCCGGATGCTCCGAGTTCGGAGGCGACGGTCGTCTCGTCATAGCTCTTGTAGCTGGACGAGCCCTTGGACAGGAAGCTGCTGCGCGAGCCCTTGTCGTCCTTGGCGCTGGTGTCCTTGCCGGATGCGATGACGAGGTCGCCCGTGGCGGTAATGTTCAAGTCGGCGGGGCCGGCCTCACTACCGGCTTCGACCCTTGAGGCGGAGATAACCGTGTCCTTGCCCGAGGTAATGTCGACACCGGCACCGCCCGTGATGGCGGAGCCGACGGCTGTCGTCGTTTCCAGATGGGTGGTCGTCTTCTCGCTCTTGCCGAGGAACCCGCCCTTGGTGCTGAGCTTGGTGTCGAGGGTCGCGGTGTCGGTGGCTTCGGCGATCGTCACGTTGCCGTCGGCCTTGAGAGCCACCTTGCCGTCGGCGTCAAGTCTGCTGCCGACGATATTGAGGTCGTGATCGCCGCTGCCGTTGCCTGCGGTCACCGAGAGATCGCCGCCGGCCGATATCTCCGAGCCGACATGGGTGATCGACGAGGCGGACTTCTTGCCGAAGGTGGACGCGGAATGCTCCTGCGCGGCCGTGACGTTGATATCGTCGCCGGCGCTGAGCGCGACATTTCCGCCGGCGTTGACGGAGGAGCCGGAGAGCAGGACGTCGTCGCCTGCCTTGATGGTCGCATTCGTGCCGGCGGAAAGCTGCGATTGCTGCTGGTCGGTGGAAAGCGTCCTGGTGTAGCCGGACTGGTTGTTGCGGGCGACATCGGTCGACACCACGGCCACCGAGCCGTTGTCGGCGGTCACATCGAGCGTCGTGCCCGCCTTGGCGGAGCTGCCGATGACGTTGACATTGTCGGTGGCCTTGATCGTCAGGGCCTTGCCGCTGGCGACCTGGCTGCCGGTGGCGTTCTGTTGGCCTGCATTGTCGACCTTGACGGCATCCAGAGTTACATTCTTGCCGGTGAGCGAGGCGTTGTCTGTGGCATTGACGACAGCACCTTTTAGCGTCAGGTCGGCTGCGGCGGCAAGGTTCGCATTGCCACCGGCGGTCACCGCGGCATTAGGATTGACCATCGCCTGGCCGCCGAGATCCATGGATTGCGCACTCAGGGTCAGCGCGCCGGAGGATGACAGCGACACGTCTTTGCCGGCCTTGAAGCTGCCGCCGTTCGACGAAATCGAGGTGCCGGACACGGAAAGGTCATTGGAGGCGACCATGGCGCCGGAATTGTTGATCTGGCCGCCCCCAACGGTGACCGATGAGGCCGACATCAGGGCGCCGGAGGCCGTCAGTTGCGCCGTTGCCGTGCTCGGAAGATAGACGACCGGCGCCCACACCTCGATGCCATTGACCACCTGCTTCTGATAGAGCACGACCGGCTTGGTCAGCGCGGCGACCGCTTCGGGGGTGAGCGCCTGGCCGAGCTGCAGATGATTGTCGCTGGCGTATTTGATGCCATTATCCAGCAGCGTCTTGACCTGCTCGGTGGCATCGCTGCCGGGGATGAAGGAGCCCGGTCCCAGGCCCTGGCCGGCAAGCTGCTGGATCTGCTTTGCGATCAACTGGTTTTCGAAATAGGCGTCGCCAAGGAAGGGAACCGTCGTGTCAGGCTGATAGCCAATGCGGTTCATGAAATAGCTGGAGCCGTAGAGGGTGCCGACATCGAGGAATTTGGCGCGCGATTCGAACAGGAAGGTCTGTCCCGGGATCGGGTCGCCGACACCACCCGATTGCGGATCGATCGGGGGCGCTAGGGCAGCGCCGCCGAGCCCCGAATTGACGTTGAACAGTGCACCGCCGGCCGTCAGCCCGGAGAGCGCCGAGAGCGGATTGCCGGGATTGCTTGCGGCGGCCACGCTGGCGCCGCCGGCCATCGAGCCGGCCGCCGACGTATTGTTGACGCTGCTGTAATTGACAGAGAGGGCGCCGCCGGCCTTGATATTGGCCGATACGCCGCCGATCGCCTGGACGGAGCTGACGATCGTCGAGCCGTTGGCGATGTTCTTCGAGGGATTGGCAGTGCCGTTGGCATTATAGGCCGTGCAGGCGCCCTGGGCGTGGCAGGTCGTCGTCGTCGTGCGAAACAGGCTGACGCCGGTATTATCAAGCGTCGAGCCCTTCAGCGTCGCGCTGCCACCGGCCTCGATCGAGCTGTAGGAATTGGTGAGATTGGTAGCGTCGATGTTGAGGTTGCGGCTCGCCCGGATCGTCGCTTCCGGGCTGAGCGTGCCGACCAACCGGTCTTCGTAGACCGACTGGCTGAGGTTTGACGACCAGTCCCATGAATAGGTGGTGCTTTCGTCAGAGCCGCTGAAATTCACCTCGTCGACGATGAAATAGCGCGACGGATCGTTGGGATCGACAACGGGATTGCCGTTCGCATCCCTCGGTACGCGGGCTCTGATCCAGTCGATGATCGGCGTGACCTTCTCCGGCCCGTCGGCCGAGATCCAGGTCCACGCGCGGTAGGTGGTACCGTCGGCAAGCGTCGCCTTCGACCAGAGCAGCGGCTGATAATCCTGCCACAACCCCGGATCGACGCCAGCATAGAGCTGGAACATGTTCTGATCCGCGGTCTCGAGATAGCCGAAAGGCAGGCCGGCGGCGACGGGGTTGAGCGTGAAGCCGCTGACGACGCCCGAGGAAACCAGCGTCCCGGTCGTCCATTGCGGAGTGGCGGCCCGCTGGTTGGTCAGATTGCTGGTCAGGATGGACATGTCGTTTCCGGCCTGGATCAGACCGGAAACATTGGTGACTTCAGCATTTCTCTGTAACGCCGTCACCCCGGCAATCGTAAGATCCTTGCCTGATATGATGGCGCCCTGGTCGTTCGTAAGGACCCCGCCGATGAACAGACGGGCATCATTGCGGGCATAGGCAAGGCCGGTGGCGTTGTTGGTCAGATCGCCGGAAATGTTGACGGTGAGATCGTGGCCGGCGGCCAATTGCCCGGCATTGGTCAGCGACGGCAGGGTCAGCGTCAGGTCGTGATCGGCGAGCAGCGCCGTGCTGGCCGAGGTGGAGAGGCTAGAGGCGTTGATGGCGATGTCGCCCGAACCGCCGGCATTGGTGACGGCATTGATCCTGGCACCGCTGAGATCGGCGGTGCCGGAGAGATTGAGGGCGAGGCCGCCGAGAGTGATGCTGCTGTTGGCGAGGTTGGCGCTGGCGGCATTGAGCGTCAGCGTACCGCCGGCGGCGAGGTTGCTCGCCCTGCCATTGGAGAGGTCGATATTGGTGGCGGTGAGCGTCAGGTTGCCGGCAGTGCTGGTGGGATTGCCGTAGCTGATCTGGCCGGAGGCGGAGAGATCGGCGTCGCCGAGGCTCCGCAGCTTGCTATAGGCGAGATTCTGGCTGGCATCGGCCGAAAGATCCCCGCTGCTCACCAGCGCATTGGAAACGGTGATCGAACCATTCGTGGCGGTAAGGCTCATATCGCCCGCCGGCTGCAGCACCAGTGCGGCATTGGCGGATTGGGCGGTGGCGGTGAGATCGACGCCGGAGGCGATCGTGGCGGCTGCAATCGAACGGCCTGAAGCCGTGACGTTGCCCTCAGCCAGGACATCACCCGATATGGCAACGTCGGCGCCGGCCGACAGCGTGAGATTGTTGCCGCTGACAAGCGAGGCGGCGGCGATCGCGCCTGAAGTCGCAGTAACGGAAAGAGAGCCTGTGCTCTTCACCGAACCTGCAATCTGGATACCGCCCAAGGTGGCGGACAGGATGAGCGCATTGCCCGCCACGACGCTGCCGGCGGCGATACCGGCAGACGACGTTATCTGGACGTTGGCGGCGCTGTTCACCTCGCCTGCGACACTCAAGAGGCCGCTGCTGCCGGACAACAGGATGTCATCATCGGCGGCGACCGTATCGAGGGTGATGCCCTGGTCCGCCTGAACGGTGACCTTTGCCTTCGACGTGACCTTGGCAGCCGTCACCTTCGCCTTCGAGGAGATCGAAACGCCCTGCTGGCCGGAGACATTGCCGAGCGAGATCTTGCCGTCGGCAGACAGGAACAGCTCGCCGGCATTGGCGGCCATGTCGCCGCGCATGCGCACGCCGGCGCCCTTTTCGGTGACGACGATCTTGATGCGGTCGGCCTGCATGGCGCCGAGCGCCGAACCGTCGATCGCATATTCCGGCGTGCCTGATGTGGCGGCAAGCGCCGTGGCGTTGCCGGTGGCATAGTCGAACTGATTGCGGCCGGCCGTGACGCGAAGATCCTTGCCGTAGACCGGGCCGTTGACGGTGACTGAACGCGAAACGATATCGAAGAGATCCACAGCGCCAGGGCCGGCGGCGAAGTTGCCGCCATTCGGTCCGATGGTGACATCGCCGCCGTTGACCGTGAATCCTATCAGCGCGCCGTCCGCGCCGATATCGGGGACGCCTGTCGTCAGCGTCGCATGCGGCGTGTTGATGAAGCCGCAGCCGTCGCAAGTGATGCCGTTCGGGTTGGCGATGACGACATCGGCGCGCCCGCCGAACACCTCGATCGCGCCGTTCAATGCCGAGCGGTTGCCGCTGGTGACTTCGTTGAGGATGACCGATGCCGGCCCGGATGTATTGAGATTGGCATTGCCGGGCGTGACGCCGCCGAGATTGGAGTTGCCGATCTCGCCCTTGAAGTTGTTGAGGATCAGCCCCGGCGTGCTGACGTTGAAATTGTCGTATTTGTTATGCGACAGGCCCTGGCTGTTCGGCGCGACGATGTCGATCAGCGGCACGCCATTCGGCGCCGTGCCGATGGCCGGCTGGTTGGCCGCCGGCGCCGTGGTGCTTGCCGAAACCGACTGGGCGTTGGCAAGCATCGGCTGAAAGACCAGCAGCGCGCTGAGCACGATCGCAAGCGAGCGATTGGCAAATGTGCCGAGCCGGGAGGCAAGGCTTCCTGCATTCGAACCAAGATCGGTTTTCTCACGCATCGTTTTGTCTTTCCAAACCACAACTGGTTTTGTCTCGACATCATGGCCCGGCGCTGCCTTGACTGCGGCGGTGCCGGGCTCATCGCGGTGCTTACTTCTGGGTGAGCCAGGTCTTCACATTCCGGGTGAAGGACTTGGACAGGCGCTGTGCCATGATGTCGGGCGCCCCCGAGGTCGTTGCCGCATTGATGGCGACAGCAACGATCACGCCGTAGCCACTCCCGCGCATGGAGAGGTCTTCGCCATGGATATTTTGCGCTTCGGCGATCAATTGCCCTGTCTTGGCGTCCTCCAGCCGGACGGTCCCATCGATCATGCTGTCATGGCCGCCGATAATCCGGGCCTGTTTGGTGGTGACATCGAAGACGTGCAGCGTGACGACCAACCTGCCGCGCGTGGGGCCGCCAGGCACGCCGATCAGTTCCTTCGCCATCGTGGCCTGAAGTGTGCGAACCGCCTCCTGGACCTGCTGGTCCGGCTTGTCGCCGAAACCGAATGTCTTGACGTCGGGGGCCAGCTCGATCCGAATCTCGCGCACCGATGTCCGCTGAAGGGCGGCGATCAGCCGGGGGTCTATCCTCGTGGTGACGCAGGAGGCCAACGTCGCCGCCAGCAGGAGAAGGGTTAGAAAACGCATGATACGTATAACAACTCCAGGATTCTCTAGTTCGATTGGTCTGCAGGGTTCAGTTCCGGCTGCCCGACGAGGAGGCAGGCTTCGGCTTGCTGTCGAGATGTTTGTAGAGCTCGGTCAGCTGCGACTTCGGCGCCGGGCATCCCTTCGATTTGGCGATGCTGGTCAGGACATTGTTCCTGTTGCGCAATGCATCGATCTCGACCTTCTCGGGCGATTTCGGGTCCATGAAAAACAGCGCCGGCAGGAACAGCAGCACACCGGTCGCCCCAAGGACGATGTTCTTGCCTTGCGCATCGGTCCGCTCCTTCACCGTCGACGAGATCTGCCGCTCGTTGGCCTCGAATTCACGGGTGATGCCGGCGCAATCGAAGGCGCTGTCGGACGGGTTGGTCGAAGCGACCGGACGTGCCTCTCGGCCGGCACAGCCGGCAAGAGCCAGAGAAAAGGCAAGGATCAGCGCCGTCGATCTTGGAAGGATTTTGGCGGGCTTGTTTGTCGAAATGCTGCGGGTGGTCATTGTCCTGCTTTCGTTACCAATGAGCGGATGCGCTGAAATAAAAGAGCCCGCCGTCGACATCGTCGAGGCTGCTTGCAACAATGTCGGAATAGCCGAGGTCGGCGCTGATATTGCCGCCGACGGTCCTGATGCCGGCCGTCCAGCTGGCGAGATCGCCGCCTGTCATGTCGAAGCGTTTTTGCGCATAGACATGGCCGTAGTCGAAGCCGAGATAGGGGCGCAGCTCACCGAATGCCTTCGCAGCCGCGCCGCCATTTTGGTTGGACCCCGTTCTCCAGACGATCTCGTTGTGGCTGAACGCGCCGTTATTGCCGAACAGCACGCTTTCGCGGGTGCCGCGGACATTGCCGTAACCGCCGAGCGAGATCTGTTCGGCGCCAAGGAGATTGTCGGGCGAATATTGACCTGTGATGAGCGAGGTCAGTTCAAACTGCCGGCCGCCGGCCTGGAACGGCTGCGTCACACTGATCGTGGCGTTGAATTTCGAAAATCGCGGATCGGCATTACCGGCGCCGGGATCTCCCGGGTCCACCGCATCGAACAGGCCGAGCCCCTTGTCATAGCTGGCGTCGAACATCCAGATGCCGCCGAACATGCGGCGGGAATGGGAAATGCCGATATCGCCGACCGTATAGCGGCGGCTGCCGACCTCGATCAGATTGCCGAGCAGGAAATTGTTGGTCTGTTTGTAGGTCAGGCCGCTGCGGACGGTGGTGATCGAATCCTTGTCGCGGAAGACGACGCGATCGATGCCGAGACCCGCCTGCCCCGAATTGCCCGAGGTTTCGAGCGTGCTGAAGTTTCCTTCGACGGCACTTTCATACTGGTACCAGGAGCCGTTCAGCGAAACGGTGGAGTAACCGTAGGGCACGCTGACGCTGCCGGAATAGCTGTTGCCAAAACCTTTTCCGTCGTCGCTCCACGGATAGTCCGGGCCGCTATGCTCGTAGGAGAAGTTCCACTGATCGTTGATATCGAGCAGATCGTCGAAGCCGAGCGATGCCGAACTCCGGGAAAAGCCGGTGCTTTCCTGCCCCATATTGTTGTTGCCGAAGGAAACGTGCCAGGGCCGCCCCTGACGGTTTTCGATGTTGAGGATGGAGGTTCCGTCCTTCGGACCGGGCAGCATGGCCGACTTGGCATCGTTGAACTGCAGCCGGTTCATCTGGTCGAGCCCCTGCTCGATATCGCGGATATTGACCACCCGGCCGATCAGACCTGGAAAGGCTGTCGCCAGCGAAGCGTTGCCGGCAACTTTCTGGCCATTGAGATAGATGTCGGAGAGCGTGCCTTCGACGACGAGAAGGCGGAGGATCCTGGTCTTGCGGATATCCTGCTGCGGCACATAGGCCCGCGAGGTGACGTAGCCGTGATCGATATAGAGATGGGTGACCTCTCTGAGGACCGCATTGATCTCGGCAAGACCGATGCAGCGGTTGCCGTAGGGCGCCGTCACCTTGCCGATTTCCTGCGCCGAGAGAAGGTGCGTCCCATCGATCTCGACCCGGGTGATGTCGAAACAGGCGCCGTTCCCGCCGCCGGCGGGCACAGCGCCGTGCTCCGTCTCCGCGCCGCCGCCCGGGGTGGCGCGGCGAAGCGCATCCAGCCGCTGCGTCTGCGACTGCTCGTCCTGACGGCGGTTGAAATCATCGGCCGGCGTTTGTGCATAGGCTGGAACGATCGCCACTGCCAGGGCAGCGCCAGCAACCAGAAAGCATCGAATTTCTGTGGTCATGGGTGAAAATTCGGCTACTTCGCGGCGATGGACTGGAGTTCGTCGAGGGCCGGTTTCAGCCCTTTCAGCGAGAAACGGATATTGACGTCCTGGCCGTTCATCAGCCGCACCAGCCCTTCGGCACTCGCGCCCTTTTTCAGCGCCGCGGCCGTCTTGGCATCCAGCGCCAACTGCGCCCAGCATCCGGTCTGGTTGCAGTTGCGGTAATCGAGCCTGGCGACGGGCTTGCCGTCCGCCTTGATCGACAGACCGGAGGGCAGGAAGACGTTGAGCGGCAAGAGAGCGGTCAGCACCAGCGGCGGCTTGCCCTTGTCGGCCTTGCCCTGGGAGCCGGCCGGCGGTGCTGAAATCGCCAGCGTCAGGATATTGACCGGCTTGCCGTCTTTGGCGACTTGCGCGACCTGTGCGACCTCGCACGCCTCGGTGCCTTCAGCACCGGTGCAGCGATAATACCAGTCGTCGAATTTCTGTGATCTTATTGTCGGCGCCGGTTGGGCCGGCGCCTGCACCTGTTCTTGATCCGCTGAAACGGCAGACTGCGCAAAAGACGGATTGGCACATGCAATGGATATCAAAGCCGGGGCGATCATCCGGAGGCCCCGCTTCATGCCGCTTTTCGAAAAGTATCTCATTTAAAATGCAACTTCAGGAAGATTTTATTCACGTGGCCAGTCATATCGCTACAATCCGCACCCCGGTCAACCTTAACGTGTCAGCACGGTAAAGTTTGCGTTAGGTATTTACTTCGCGTTCTGGGAGATTCCGTCCAGTCTGCCGAGACCCCACTCTCGACGACATCGCCCGCCGATTCCAAAATTAGAATGAAACCGAGTGGCGAGGCATAGGAGACGACACGCAACTTACGCGAAGCTGGCCATCAGCTCGTTATCATTGAAAATCAGGCGCATAGGCGGACGGGATGAATAATTCCGCGCTATCGGAAATCCATAGGATTTTGCGGAAGATGAGCCGCACTCATTTTGAAGAAGAGACGTTCCCAGGCGCTGGGATCATTTCCAATACTGCGCGCAAATACAGAGATGTATTTTAGAAATTCATTGCACCACCGGTTGCTATTGTTGTTCTTTCGTAAAAAGAGAGCACAACCGAATGGCGAAACGGTAATGCCGGCGTTGCTCGGAATGGAATCCGCCGATAACATTCGGGAAAATCATGTTAGCCGCGAATCGGCGATGCTGATCCTTCCTCCCTCGTGAAAGGCCGAACTGCAAGGAACGGTTTCACGCGCGGCGCAGCCGCAGGACTGTCATTTTCGAGATGACATCCGCCCCGTTCTCTGCGAAAAAGGGCGTGATGAGAGACAGGGGCGTTCGTCGGAAGACGGGCTGAGAAGCACCCTTCGAACCTGAACCGGATAATGCCGGCGGAGGGAGTCGCTCGGGGTAGCGGTTTTGCCCGCACGAATTGCCCCGTGCCCGCCCCCGCCTGAAAGGGGCCACATGCAGACCATGACCACACCAGGAGCCATGCTGAAGGCGATGCGCGAGAAGCCGCCGCTCGTTCAGTGCATCACCAATTATGTCGCGATGAATGTCGCCGCCAATGTTCTCTTGGCCGCCGGCGCTTCGCCGGCCATGGTGCATGCGGCCGAGGAAGCCGGCGAATTCGCCGGTATTGCCAATGCGCTGACCATCAATATCGGCACGCTGTCGACGCAATGGATCGACGGCATGCGGGCGGCGGCGAAGGCGGCAACCTCCGCCGGCAAACCCTGGGTGCTCGATCCGGTCGCCCATTATGCCACGGCGTTCCGCCGCGATGCGGTCGCCAGTCTGCTGGCACTCAAGCCGTCGATCATCCGCGGCAACGCTTCGGAGATCATCGCCCTTGCCGGCGGCGAAAGCCGCGGCCAGGGCGTCGACAGCCGCGACCCGGTCGAGCAGGCCGAAGGTTCGGCGCGATGGCTGGCTGAGCGCCAGCAGGCAGTGGTTGCCGTGACCGGGCCTGTCGATTTTGTCACCGACGGGGCGCAGGCGGTGCGCATAACGGGCGGATCAGCCCTGATGCCGCAGGTCACAGCGCTGGGCTGCTCGCTCACCTGCCTTGTTGGCGCCTTTGCCGCGACCGCACCCAACAATCTATTCGGCGCGACAGTCGCAGCGCTTGCAACCTTCGCCATCGCCGGCGAGGAGGCAGCGCTCGGTGCGGCCGGGCCCGGCTCCTTCGCCTGGCGCTTCCTCGATGCGCTGCACGCGCTCGACGCCGAAACACTCGACGCCAGGGCAAGGATATCGGCCGCATGAAGCATTTCGATCTTTCTCTCTATCTGGTGCTCGATCCCGATCTCTGTGCCGGGATCGGCATGGTCGAGACCGCGCGCCTTGCCGTTGCCGGCGGCGCAACGATGGTGCAGTTGCGTGACAAACACGCCGGCACCGCCGCGATGATTGAGACCGGCCGCGCCTTGAAACAGGCGCTCGCCGGGACCGGCGCCCTGCTGATCGTCAACGACGATGTCGAGGCGGCAATCGCCATCGACGCCGATGGGTTGCATATCGGCCAGGAGGATATGAATGCGTTGACGGCGCGGGGGATGATCGGCCCCGAGATGATCCTCGGCCTGTCGGTCGAGACCGAAGCGCTTGCCGCTGCCGTCGATCCCAGCCTGGTCGATTATACCGGCGTCGGGCCGGTGTTTGCGACCCCGACCAAGGCCGACCACAAGCAGCCGATCGGCTTCGAAGGTCTGGCAAAGCTGGTGAACGCCTCGCCGGTGCCGTCGGTGGCGATCGGCGGCCTCAAGGTGGAGCATGTGGCGCAAGTGTTTGCCGCCGGCGCCAAGGGGCTTGCCGTCGTCTCAGCGATCGCAGGCACGCCGGACCCTGAAGCGGCCACGCGCCGCATCGCCGCAGAAATCCGGAAGGTCCGCCCATGATCTGCAACGTTTTGTCCATCGCCGGCTCCGACCCTTCGGGCGGCGCCGGCATCCAGGCCGATCTCAAGGCCTTTTCCGCCCGCGGCGTCTACGGCATGGCGGTGCTGACGGCGCTGACGGCGCAGAACACTCAGGGTGTCAGCGGTGTGCATCTGGTGCCGCCGCAATTCGTCGCCGACCAGATAAGCGCGGTTTTTGCCGATGTGCGCGTCGACGCCGTCAAGATCGGCATGATCGCCAATGCCGGCATCGCCGAGGCTGTCGCCGCAGCCCTTTCCGCTTCTCTGGCTGCAGCACCGGCCGACCGGCGCGCCATCCCTGTCGTCATCGACCCGGTGATGATTGCCAAGGGCGGCGCCGCCCTGCTCGCGCCCGAAGCGGTCGACGTGCTGACCCGCCGGCTGCTGCCGCTTGCCACCCTTCTGACCCCGAACCTGCCTGAGGCCGCCGCCCTGCTGCATCAGCCGGTCGCAACCGACCGCGCCGAGATGGCGGCGCAGGCCGAGCAGCTGCGTGCGCTCGGCCCCGCCGCGGTGCTGGTCAAGGGCGGCCATCTCGACAGCGACGAGAGTCCCGACGTGCTGGCCACCGCCGGCGGTCTGCACTGGTTCGAAGCTTTGCGCGTGCCGACCAAGAACACCCATGGCACCGGCTGCACGCTCTCCAGCGCACTGGCGGCCGAACTCGCCAAGGGCGCCCCGGTGCAGGAGGCGGTCGCCATCGCCAAGAACTATCTCGCCGCCGCGGTCGCCGCCGCCGGAAACCTCACCGTCGGCTCCGGCCACGGCCCGGTGCAGCATTTTCATGCGCTTTGGAAAGACCGCGACTGAGCCGACCTTCTTAACAGCTGCGCAAATACCATGACTGCGCTCAAGAACGGCCCGGCCTCCCCGGGCCGTTTTGCGTTCCCCTATCGGCCCAGCAGCTCCATTCAAAAAATCCCTGTTGACAAGCCCGGCGAGATAGCCAAGTCTATCTCATTAAAAGGGTATACATTCCGCAATAACGGAATAAAAGGAGGGATGACAGGTGCCAGACCTGCTTGTGAGCCTATATTCCACGGAACTCGCCGACCTGAAACAGAAAGCCGCTGATGCCGGCATCTCCGTCCGCCCAGCCCTCCCCCCGGAACTGCATCTCGTCACCGGCTGGGTGCGCGAACGCTTCAGCCAGAATTGGGCAAGCGAGGTCACCGTCGCCTTCTCCCGTCAGCCCGTTGCCTGCCTGATATCAGTCGAAGGCGGCAGGCTGCTTGGTTTTGCCTGCTACGACACCACCGCACGGGGTTTCTTCGGCCCGACCGGCGTCGATCCCGAAATGCGCGGCAGGGGTATCGGGCTCGCGCTGTTTTCCGCCTGCCTGCAGACGATGAAGGCGCTCGGCCATGCCTATGCATTCATCGGTGATGCCGGCCCGGTCGATTTTTACGCCAAGACCGCAGGCGCAATCACCATCCCTGCCCCCGACAGGGGCATCTACGAAGGCATGCTGCGAAGCACGCCGATCATCTGATCCCGGAGTTACAGAATTGTCCTCGACCCCACTCGCCCTTTTCGTCGGCCTGCCGAACCCTGCCATTTCGGATGATGAATTCGCCCTGTTCCGCGAGACCAATCCGCTCGGCCTCTTCGTCGGCCGCCGCAATCAGCGCGAGCCGGAGCAGACGAAGCGGCTGATCGAACGTTTCCGCGAGGCCGTCGGCCGCGACGACGCGCCCGTCTTCACCGACCAGGAGGGCGGCCGCGTCCAGCATCTCGACGCCGGCCCCTGGCCGCTCTTCCGCAGCTTCGGCCAGTTTGCCGAACTTGCCCGCCGCGATTTCGATCTCGGCAAAAAGGCACTGCGCCTTTCCTCCCAGGCCATGGGCGCGATGATGACGGAACTCGGCCTTTCCAGCGGCTGCTCGCCCGTTCTCGACCTCGTCTTCGAGACGACGAGCGCGGTCATCGGCGCCCGCTCTTTCGGCCCTGATCCCGATTTCATCGCTGCCCTCGGCCGCGAGGTGGTCGACGGCCTGCTCGAGACCGGCAACATGCCCGTGATGAAACACATTCCCGGCCATGGCCGCGCGACACTCGACTCCCATAAGGAGCGGCCGGTCGTCGATGCCAGCCGCGAGACGCTCACCGCCACCGATTTCAAGCCCTTTGTCGCGCTGAAGGACACGCCCTGGGCGATGGTCGCCCACGTCGTCTACTCGGCCTATGACGCGGAACTGCCGGCGTCGATCTCGCCTGTCATGTACAACGTGATCCGCAACGACATGGGTTATGAGGGCGTGCTGATCTCCGACTGCATCTTCATGGAATCGCTGCAGGGCACGCTGCCGGAACGCGTCAGACAGGTGCTCGACGCCGGCTTCGATATCGCCCTCCACAGCCACGGCGACATCCCCGAAAGCGAAGCCGCCGCCAAGGCCGCCCGGCCGCTGACAGAAGCCGCGCTGAAGCGCATCGCCGCCGGTAAAGCCCGCCTCGGTAATCTCAAGATCGACATCCACACCGCCCACGCCGAGGTCGAAAGCATGTTTGCAAGCGCGCCGGTCTCCTGACCGGCAGATTATTTTTCACCGCATAAGAAAAGGGGAATAGAACATGAAAAAATATCTTCTTGCCGCCGCAGCCCTGACGCTGTTTTCGGGATCTGCCCTGGCGCAGACGGTCCTGACCGCGAATATCGAACCGGCGACCACCTGGGTCCGCAACTTCAACCCGTTCAACCAGACCTCGGCGCGCCAGTCGACGCTCGACTTCATCTACGAGCCGCTTGTTATTTTCAACCGCTTCGACAGCAACAAGCCGGTCTATCGCCTGGCGGAAAGCTTCAAGCTCTCCGACGACCTGAAGAGCATCGATTTCAAGCTGCGGCCGAACCTGAAATGGTCCGACGGCAAGCCGCTGACGGCAGCCGACGTCAAGTTCACCTATGATTACCTGAAGAAGTTCCCGGCGCTCGACTTCGTCAGCATCTGGAGCTTCATCACCGACGTCAAGGCCGTCGACGGCCAGACGGTGCGCTTCACGCTCGCCAATCCGAGCTCGCTCGCCGCCGAGCAGATCTCGCAACTGCCGATCGTACCGGAACATGTCTGGAAGGACGTCGCCGATCCCGTCACTTTCGCCAACGAGAACCCGGTCGGCAGCGGACCGCTGACGGAGGTGCCGCGCTTCACCGGCCAGACCTACGATCAGTGCCGCAACCCGAACTACTGGGATAATGAGCACCTGAAGGTCGACTGCATGCGCTTTCCGCAGCTTGCCGACAACAACCAGATGCTGACGGCAACGGCCGACGGCACGCTCGACTGGGGCGTCTCCTTCATTCCCGATATCGACAATGTCTATGTCTCCAAGGACCCGGCGCATTTCCACTATTGGTATTCGCCAAGCAGCATGGTCGCCTTCCTGTTCAACCTGGAAACAGCGAACGAGAACAACAAGAAGGCCTTCAACGACCTGAAGTTCCGCCGCGCCGTCTCAATGGCGCTCGACCGCAAGACGATGATCGACGTCGCCGGCTACGGCTATCCGACGCTGAACGAAGACCCCGGCCTGATGGGCGAGCTTTACAAGAGCTGGGCCGACCCATCTGTTAAGGCCGACTTCGGCAAGTTCGCCACCTATGACGCCGACGCCGCCAAGACTCTGCTCGACGAGGCCGGCTATAAGGACAAGGATGGCGACGGGTTCCGCGATAATCCCGACGGCAGCAAGATCTCCTTCTCGATCATCGTTCCGAGCGCCTGGACCGACTGGATCGATACCGTCAATCTTGCCGTCGAAGGCATGCAGGCGGTTGGCATCGACGCCAAGATCGAAACGCCTGAAGAAGCCGTCTGGACCGGCAACCTCATCAACGGCACCTTCGATGCGGCGATCAACAGCCTGCCGGCCTCGGCCTCGCCCTATTACCCCTATAAGCGCGCCTTCAGCGCTTCGGACAAGGGCAAGACCCGCTTCACCGCGCAGCGCTGGTTCAATCCTGATGTCGAGAAGCTTGTCACCGAGTTCACCCAGACCGCGGATCTTGCCAAGCAGAAGGATGCGATGAACAAGGCACAGCGCATCGTCGCTGAAAACATGCCTGTCATTCCGGTGTTCAACAATCCGAACTGGTATCAGTACAACACCAAGCGCTTCACCGGCTGGTCGACCAAGGAAAACCCCTTCGTCAATCCGTCGATCTCGCGGACCAACCCGGCACGCCTCTTGAACCTGCTGGCTCTCGAGCCGGTCAAGTAAAGCATTTTGATACCGGGGGCGGTGCCAGCGCCGCTCCCGTTACGACGGAGTCCCCATGGCTTTCCTGCTTCGCCGCCTGGTCTTCTACATGGCAGCCTTCATCGCGGCAGCGACGATCAATTTCTTCCTGCCCCGCCTGATGCCGGGCGATCCGGTGCAGATCATGTTCTCGAGCACCGGCACCGAATTGCCGCCGGAAAGCCTGCAGGCGCTGAAGCTCACTTTCGGTTTCGTCGATGGCCCGCTCTGGCAGCAATACTTCACCTATCTCGGCAGTATCTTCACCGGCGATCTTGGCCGCTCGATCAAGTATTTCCCGCTGCCGGTCACCTCGGTTCTCGGCCATGCCCTCGTCTGGACCGTCGCCCTGATGGGAACCGCGACGATCGTCAGCTTCGCGCTCGGCACCTTCCTCGGCATCGTCGCCGCCTGGCGGCGCGGCAGCCGGTTCGACGTCGTCGTCTCGGTCGGCGCGATCTTCGCAACCTCGGTGCCGGCTGTCGTCACCTCGCTGATCGTGCTCTTCATCTTCGGCTTCACGCTCGGCTGGTTCCCGAACGGTTATGCCGCCGATCCCTCGCTCGATCCGGCCTTCAGCCTGCAATATCTCGGCAGCGTCGCCTATCACGGCATCCTGCCGATGGTGACGCTCTGCACCGTGTTGATCGGCGGCTTCACCGTCACCATGCGCAACAACATGATCAACCTGCTCGGCGAGGACTATATCGTCATGGCCCGCGCCAAGGGCCTTTCCGACCGGCATGTGATGCTCCGGTATGCGGCACGCAACGCCCTGCTGCCGACCGTCTCCAGCCTTGCCATCGCCATCGGCACCATCCTCGGCGGCTCGCTGGTGACCGAGGTCGTCTATAACTATCCCGGCCTCGGCAATATTCTCTACCAGGCGATCCTCGCCCGCGACTATCCCGTCATCCAGGGCCAACTGCTGATCATGACCGCCACCATGCTGATCGCCAATTTCATTGTCGACGTCAGTTATATCTTGCTCGACCCGCGGCTGAAGGGAGCGTGAGATGAAGACCCTGCTTCGAAACCGCAAGGCGCTCACCGGCCTCGCCATCATCGCCGTCATCGTCATCGTCGCGATCGCAGCCCCGCTGCTGACGCAATATGATCCCGCCGCCCGCACCGGGCGGCCGCACCAGCCGCCGTCGCTCGATCACATCCTCGGCACCACCCGCATCGGCCAGGACGTCTTGGCCCGGCTGATCTACGGCGCGCGAACCTCGCTCGCCGTCGGCTTCGGCGCCGGCCTGCTGATTACGCTGGTCGGCACCGCGCTCGGCATCATCGCCGGCTACCGCGGCGGCAAGACCGACGAGATCATCAGCTTCTTCACCAATATGGTGCTGGTCGTTCCCAACCTGCCGCTGCTGCTCGTGCTCGCCGCCTTCATCGGCCAGGCAAGCCCCGTCGTCATTGCCCTCATCCTCGGCGCCACTTCCTGGGCCTGGGGCGCCCGCGTCACCCGCGCCGAGACGCTCTCGGTCAAGCACAAGGATTTCGTCAAATCAGCCGAGATGATGGGCGAGCCTCAATGGCGCATCATGACCTTCGAGATCTTCCCCAACGTGATTTCGATCGTCGGCATCAATTTCATCGGCAGTGTCATCTTCGCAATCATCACCGAGGCGACGCTTGAGTTTCTCGGCCTCGGCGATCCCCGGGCAATCTCCTGGGGCACCATGCTCTACAATGCGCAGAAGGCCTCGGCGCTTTCGGTCGGCGCCTGGTGGGATATCCTCACCCCCTGCTTCGCGCTCGCCTTCCTCGGCATCGGCATGTCGCTGTTGAATTTCGCCGTCGACGAGATCGCCAATCCGCGGCTGCGCACCGGCAATCATCTGAAGCGCTGGTCGCTGCTGGTCCGCTCCGGGGAGGGCCGCCTATGACGCAGCCGCTGCTCTCAGTGAGGAACCTCACCATCGATTATATCGGCGAGGAGAAGGATTTCCGCGCCGTCGACGATGTCAGCTTCGATGTCGCGCCCGGCGAAGTCTTCGGTCTTGCCGGCGAATCCGGCTGCGGCAAGAGCACCATCGCCTTCGCCATCAGCCGCCTGCACAAGCCGCCGGCGCTGATCCGCAAGGAGAGCCGCATCCTGCTCGACGGCCGTGATGTGCTCGGCCTCGACCGGCAGGCGCTTAGTGCCTTCCGCTGGCGCGAGGTCGCCATGGTCTTCCAGAGCGCCATGAACTCGCTGAACCCGGTGGCGCGCATCGAGACGCAATTCTACGACATGCTTCGCACCCACAAGGGCATGAGCCGTGCTGCAGCGCGCGAGCGCACCGCAGAGATGCTGAGGCTCGTCGACATCGCGCCGGATCGCATGCGCGACTATCCGCACCAGTTTTCCGGCGGTATGCGTCAGCGCATCGTCATCGCCATCTGCATGGCGCTCGATCCGAAACTCGTCGTCATGGACGAGCCGACGACGGCGCTCGATGTCGTCGTCCAGCGCGAGATCCTGCAGCGCATCAACGAATTGCGCCGCAGCTTCGGCTTTTCCGTGCTGTTCATCACCCATGATCTCGGGCTGATGGTGCAGTTCTGCGATCGCATTGGCATCATGCTCGCAGGCAAACTCGTCGAGCAGAACAGTGCCGAGGCGATCTACAAGACGCCTCGGCACGACTACACGAAAAAGCTCTGGGCCTCCTTCCCCTCGCTTCATGGAGCCGTGCTGTTATGAGCGATACCGTCCTCGCCCTCGATAAGGTGACCAAGACTTTCGGCCACGGCCCATCCGCCGTCCATGCCGCCCGCGCCATCTCCTTCTCGCTGCAGGCCGGCCGGGCGCTGGCCCTCGTCGGCGAATCCGGCAGCGGCAAGACCACCTGCGCTCGCATGGCAATGCGCGAGTATCAGCCGACATCGGGGCAGATCCTCTATAAGGGGCGACCGGTCGAAGTAGCGAAATCGGCCGAGATCGCCCGCTACCGCCGATCGGTGCAGATGATCTTCCAGGATCCCTTCGCCTCGCTGAACCCTGCCCACACCATCGCCCACCACCTGCGGCGGCCGCTGCAACTGCATCGCACGGAGATCAAGGGCGCCGCGATCGATGCGACGGTCCGCGAACTGCTGCAGCGCGTCAGGCTCGATCCCGATCTCGTCGCGCCGAAATATCCGCACGAGCTCTCAGGCGGCCAGCGCCAGCGCGTCAACATCGCCCGCGCCTTGGCCGTCAAGCCGGAGGTGATCGTGGCGGACGAGCCGACCTCGATGCTCGACGTCTCGGTGCGCCTCGGCGTGCTCAACCTGTTGAACGAGATGAAGCAGGAGATGAATCTCGGCCTGCTCTACATCACCCATGATATCGCCACCGCCCGTTATGTCGCCGAGGACATCGCCGTGATGTATGCGGGCCAGATCGTCGAGTGGGGCAGCGTCGCGGGGGTGATCGACAATCCGCAGCATCCCTATACCAGGCTGCTGCTCTCGGCCGTGCCCGATCCCGATGTCCGTTTCGAAGATCCGAAGGCACGCCTCAGACCCGACGAGGTGGAAGATATCCGCCGCCGTTCGGCCGCGCCGCAGGACGAGATCGTCGAAGTGGAGCCGGATCACTTCATGCGGATGATCTGACAACTCGTTTGATTGCGCCTCAGCTGAGTTCTTGAGCGAGACCGAGGAGAAGCCCGTCGGGCCCGCGGATGTAGCAGAGCCGATATGTATCTCCATATTGGACGACTTCGCCTACGAGCTGCGCGCCACGCGCACGAAGCCTTCCAAGCGTCTCGTCGATGTCGTCAACGGTGAACATGACGCGGAGATATCCCAGCGCGTTGACGGGAGCGTTGCGGTGATCTGCGACGACATCGGGCATGAGGAAGCGGGAGAGTTCGAGCCGGCTGTGGCCATCAGGCGTGCGCATCATGGCAATCTCGACACGCTGATCGCCCAGTCCGGTGATACGTCCGGCCCATTCTCCCTCGATCATGGCCCGTCCTTCGAGTTCGAGGCCGAGTTCGCCAAAGAAATCAATTGCGGCTGCAAGGTCTTCGACGACGATGCCTACATTGTCCATCCGCTTGAGCGCCATATTTCCAATCTCCAAAGTGTCGTTGCAATCACGAGGTGGCGCCTCGTTTAACAAAGGACGTTTGAGGAGCCCGAACACCGACAGCCGTCCCAACCCAATTCGCTGCTAACCACATCAAGAGCTTGAAAGATGGAACCGCCTCAAACCAGCGTCCCGTTTTCAAACGCTGGCGCCTGCTTACTGGCCCCGCTCATCACCCTATGCTAGGGGACGGTTCCTTTCCATGCGAGGCGAAACCGTCATGCTGCCCTGGATCCAGCTCGATTGCGCGACCATTCCCGGTGAAAACGGTGAACTCAGGCTGAAGCAGCGCGGCAACGAGTTCTCGATCATGCTGGGCGCCAACGAGTTGATGAACAGCCGCCTCAGCGGTTCGGAGGAGGCGTTGGCAACGCTTTCCTGGGAGCGGATCAAAGCGCATCCGAAGCCCCGAATCTTGATCGGCGGGCTCGGCATGGGCTTTACGCTGCGCGCCGCTCTCGCCGTCCTTCCCGAAGATGCCGGGATCACCGTCGCCGAACTGGTGCCGGCTGTCGTCGCCTGGGCGCGCGGGCCGATGGCCGAGGTCTTCAAAGGCTGTCTAGACGATCGGCGCGTCACCATCCATCAGGGCGATGTCGGCGAGGCAATCCGCGCCGGCAAGGGCGCCTATGACACGGTCCTGCTCGATGTCGACAACGGCCCGGATGGGCTGACCCGCAAATCCAACGATGGGCTCTACGATTTTAACGGCCTCCGCGCCGCTCGCGACGCGCTTTGCCCCGGCGGTGTGCTCGCCGTCTGGTCATCCGGTCCCGACCCCGATTTCACCCGCCGCCTCAAGGACAGCGGCTTCTCCGTCGAAGCCGTCAACACCCGCGCCAACGGCAAACGTGGCGGCGCCCGCCACGTCATCTGGCTGGCCGTCAAACCGGCTCGCTGAGATTTAACTGCCCGAAGCGATCCTGCGGGCGGCATTGATGGCGCGGCGGGCGCCGGAGCGCAATTGCGTCGTCTCCGCACCGGCAATGACCAAGTCGAAACCGAACTTCAAGAGTTCGCCGGCCCGCTCGCCATCGGCGGCATAGGCGCAGGCAAATTTGCCGTGGGCCCGGCAGCGCGCAACCGCATGCTGCATGGCGCTGTCGATCTCGGCGGCGTTCGGCGCCACCTGATCGCCATTCGACAATGCGATCGAAAGGTCGGACGGACCGACGAAGATGCCGTCGATGCCGGCAACGCCGAGGATAGCATCGATCGCCTCAAGTGCCGCCCGGGTCTCGACCATGGCGATGGCGACGGTCAGCGCGTTGGCGTTTTTCAGATAGTCGTCAGCGGACAGGCCGGTGTGGTTCAGCGCCAGCGACGGTCCCCAGCTGCGCTCGCCGAACGGCGGATATTTCGTGGTCCTGACGAAGGCTTGCGCGTCTTCGGCCGAATTGATCATTGGCGCGATGATGCCGGAGGCGCCGGCGTCGAGCAATCGCGAGGCGGAAGCGAAATCGCCGACCGGTATGCGCGCCAAGGCTGGTTTGCCGGCGAGGCGCACCTGGCCGACGGCGTTTGCTGCCGCCGGCATGTCCCACAGGCCGTGCTGCATATCCAGCACGACGGCGTCGAAAGCCTCCTGCGCCAGATGGTTGGCGAGCGTGGCGTCCGGAATACCCACCCAGGCGGAGATCATGCCGCCCTGGTGGTTCCTGATCCGTGCCGCGAAACCGTCGATTTCAGCTGCGCTCATGCCATTCTCCTCAGTTCATTGGCTCGATCAGAAGGGTTCACGGCCTCATCCTTTCCGGTGTAGCCGCGAAAGGACGATCATGACCACGACTCCCAGTCCCGCCAGGATGGCTCCCCAAAGGATCCAGATCGTTTGCCTGATCATGAAGCTGGACGACGGATAGGGAAAATAGCCACTTCCCTGGCCGATCCAGATCAGTCCGAAGATGATCATAAGCACTCCGAGAACATATCCGATCGTTCGCCACATGCTTCAGCCGCCTTCCCTATCGATTCGATCCCACAATGGCGACCGGCTTCGTTCATGACAAGGCTTCTCCTGGGCGCAAACGAAGGAATCACAACCCGCTGAAATCACTCAATTCTTTTTGAGGCAGCCTCTCATGCGCTTCAGCAACCCGGCCATGGTCATAGTGACTATTGCTGTACGTCCAATGAATGACTTTAGATTCGTGAAAATATCAATCACTATAGGACGGGTACAATCCCAACTAACGAGCCCAAGGCCGAACCATATTGCTTTGCCTTTCTTTGGTCCCTGATGATGTTGCACGCGAATTCTGCTGGGTAGAGCAGGCCGGACATTGCCGTTCTGGAGTTTCGATGAAAAAGGTGGCGCCATGACCCATATTGCACTTCGCTCCCTAGCCAAGGGACTGGGTTCCTTCGTCCTTCCGCAACTGCGAAATACGCACGTAGAAGGGGGCACTGCTTCTGCGCGCCACTGTTATGACCTTTTCTTCCGCCACTACGGTCACCTAGCGCCTTGGCTGAACGGCAAAAGGCCTGAAGTATTGGTCGAGGTCGGCCCCGGAAGTTCGCTTGGCGTTGGGCTTGCCGCACTGCTTGCGGGCGTCGACACGTACATCGGGCTGGATTTGCAAGACCACCGGAGCATCGAGCACGATCTTGAAGTCCTGAACGGTTTGATTGAACTCTTCGGCGAGCGGGCCGCATTTTGGGATAACACCGTATCGGGCGACATTTTTTTTCCGCCGTCACCGACAAACTTCGCCTGGGATCGGATAGATGGGATCGTGCAACAGCGCCTCAGTGCGGCGGCAATCGATGCGCTGAAGGCGGACCTCGTGAATGGCAGCGAACGATTAAAGTTCGTCGCACCATGGACCGATTTCAACGTACTGCAGGCGGGTGTGGCTGACTGGCTGATGACGCATTCAGTCATGGAGCACGTGGACAACCTCGTTGATACCTATATCGCTATTGCCCGGTGGCTGAAGCCAGGAGGGTTTGCGACGCACCTGATCGACTTTCAATCTCATGGTCTGTCAAGCGACTGGAATGGGCACTGGGTTTTGGGCGCCCCCACGTGGACGATGATGCGTGGACGACGACCCTACCTGATAAATCGGAAGTGGCGCAGCCATCACATCAATCTGATGCAGGAGAGCGGCTTCGAAATCCTTGCGGAACTCCAGTACATCCGTACGGACGGACTAGGACGGAAGGAATTTCGAGCGCCGTTCACGTCAATGCCAAATGGTGACGAAAAAGTTGCGATGAGTTTCTTTGTGACGAGAAAAATCGGCTAAGGATCGGACTCGAAAAGACTTCAACTATATCCATAACTTGCGAGGCGTCTGACTTGCGGATGTGGCGATGGTTATTCGGGATAACCGCCGTCAGAGCCTTTCCGTCACGCGGCGCGGCTCGAGCTAGCCGACCTTCCCCGCCTCGTTCATCAGCCAGGCGCTGAGCTCCTCGCTGTGGGCGCTTGCCGATCGCGGCGGTACCAGCCAGTAACCGCGGTCAGGCGCTTCCAGCGACGGGCCGGCTTCAACAAGCATATGCGCGAAAAGCAGCGTATCAACGAGCCCCATCCAGCCGATTGCCACGCCCTGCTCGCTGAGTGCGGCCTGAACCACCAGCGAATATGTATTGAAGCTGATGTCACCGCGGCCGGCATTGATGTCGCGGATAACCGAAAATTCCGTTAGATAGCTGCGCCAGTCGAACCAGGGCGATGGCATCGGCGTGTCGAGATGGATCAGAACCGCCTTGGCAAGCTGCGCCGGATCGTCGAATGGGCCGTTGCGATCGAGAAATCCCCGCGTGCAAACGGGCACGACCTTTTCCGGCAGCAGCAGCGTACCGATTGCGCCGAATTCCGCCCGCGTGCCAAAAACGACCGCGACATCCGCCTGGTCGCGAAAACCGGCGGCAAACCTCTGCGTCGCGACGATCTGTATATCCGTGTCCGGATGAAGAAGACGAAAGCCGTGCATGCGCGGGATCAGCCACAGCGCTGAAAAGGCATAGTCGGTTCTCAGCCGAACGACCGGCCTTTGCGCTTCGGCACGGAAACTGCGGGCGAGCGCATCAATGTCGCCGACCGCCTTGGCGGTGACCTCGAGAAGCCGCTCGCCTTCGGCAGTCAGCGTCACGCCGCGGTGCTGGCGGTGCAACAGGCTGACGCCGAATTGCTCTTCCAGCCGGCGGATCTGGTAGCTGACGGCCGGCTGGGTCAGCCCAAGCAGCGCGGCGGCCGCCGAAAAACTCCCGAGCCGCGCGACCTCGACGAAGATCCGCATCCATCCAAGCTCAGGCGGGTAGTCTGCCATAAAAATTCCTTTTGGCACCCATCGAAAAAAGCCAGCTTTACAGCAGCAATAATAGGGGCTTCAATAAAATCTTCAAATAGCATAGGAATAACCACATGGCGCGCCCCAATATTCTCATCCTGATGGTGGATCAGTTGAACGGGACCTTGTTTCCCGATGGGCCTGCCGATTTCCTGCATGCGCCGCATCTGAAAGCATTAGCGGAGCGTTCAGTGCGTTTCGCCAACACCTATACGGCAAGCCCGCTTTGCGCACCGGCGCGGGCGTCCTTCATGTCCGGACAATTGCCGAGCCGGACGCGTGTCTACGACAATGCCGCGGAATTCGCCTCTGATATTCCGACCTATGCCCATCATCTGCGCGCCGCCGGTTACCAGACGGCACTTTCCGGCAAGATGCATTTCGTCGGCCCCGACCAGTTGCACGGTTTCGAGGAACGGCTGACGACGGACATCTATCCGGCCGATTTCGGCTGGACGCCCGACTATACCAAGCCCGGCGAGCGCATCGACTGGTGGTATCACAATCTCGGTTCGGTGACCGGCGCTGGCGTCGCCGAGATCACCAACCAGATGGAATATGACGACGAGGTCGCCTACAACGCCATCCGCAAGCTGTTCGATCTATCACGCGGCCATGACGACCGCCCCTGGTGCCTGACCGTCAGCTTCACCCATCCGCACGACCCCTATGTCGCGCGTCGCAAATTCTGGGATCTCTACGAGGATTGCCCGGCCCTCGATCCGGCAGTTGCGCCGATTGCCTTCGAGCAGCAGGACCCGCATTCGCAGCGCCTGATGAAGGCTTGCGACCACGAGGCTTTCGACATCAGCCCCGAAGAAATCCGGCGGGCAAGGCGGGGCTACTTTGCCAATATCTCCTATGTCGACGACAAGATCGGCGACATTCTCGGCGTGCTGGAACGGACCCGCATGGCCGACAACACCATCATCCTCTTCGTGTCCGATCACGGCGACATGCTCGGCGATCGTGGCCTCTGGTTCAAGATGAACTTCTTCGAGGGATCGGCGCGCGTTCCGCTGATGATTGCGGCACCCGGCTGGAAGCCGAGGCGCATCGATCAGCCCGTCTCCACGCTCGACGTGACGCCGACGCTGGCTGCCCTTGCCGGGATCGACATCGCCTCGTTGAAACCATGGACCGAAGGTGAGGATCTTTCAGCACTTGCCGCAGGCACGGGCAGCCGCGGCCCGGTGCCGATGGAATATGCCGCCGAAGGTTCGGAAGCCCCACTCGTCTGCATCCGGGACGGGCGCTACAAGCTCTCGCTCAGCGAGAAAGATCCGCCGATGCTGTTCGACCTCGAAGCCGATCCACAGGAACTCGACAATCTGGCGGAAAAGCCGGCACATGCCGATACGCTGGCACGGCTTGTCGAACAGGCACGCCGTCGCTGGAACCTTGCCGATTTCGACGCAGCCGTGCGCGAAAGCCAGGCGCGCCGCTGGGTGGTCTACGCGGCGCTGCGCAACGGCGCATATTATCCTTGGGACCATCAGCCGCTGCAGAAGGCCTCGGAACGCTACATGCGCAACCACATGGATCTGAACGTGCTGGAGGAAAGCCAGAGATTCCCGCGCCAGGAATGAGCGGCAGGGGCTCGCGGTTTAAGCCGTCCGGCGCGCCGGCGTCTCGCGCAGGAAATCCTCGATGAAGGCCTTTTGCAGCAGGATGCCGTCCCATTCGTCGGAGAAAAAGGGCGAATCGTAGATCAGTGTGAAGGGACCGGCGTAACCGGCCCTTTCGCACATCTCCAGGCACTTGCGGTAATCGTCGGCATCGAGACCGGCAACGCCGTAATCGGCTTTGGCATGGCAGATTTCCGCCCGACGCATGATATCGGCAAGACCCTCGTATTTCGCCGGTGCGGCCCAGTTGCCGAGATCGCCGTTAAGGCCGACCTTGCCGTCCAGTCGATCCAACAGCCAATTCATCTCGACGGGTGACGGCAAAAGGTCGAACCAGTTCTCGACGACGACGCGCACGCCGCTGCCTTCGGCTCTTTCGGCGAGCCAGCCGAGGTGACCGGCGGAGCGGCTCAGATTTTCCTCGGTCGGTTTCTCCTTGCCGGCGATGACGCGCATCTTCTGTGCTCCGAGAGCCGCGGCGATATCAATCCACTCCGCCATCCATCTGACGTCGCGTCCGGCCGTTTCCGGATGGCTGGGATCGCCGTCTTCGACGAGCAGCGTCTGGAACAGCACGTCCGAAGCCGTCATCGCATCGTGCAGTTCGGAGAGGTAGGCAGCGTCAAGGCTCGGCAGATGGAAGGAACAGACCTCCAGCCGATGGATGCCGCGGGCTGCGAGCGCCGCCGGCATGTCGATCAATTCAGCAGCGCCCGGACCATAAGGTTCTTTCGGCGCGGCACTTTTATCAGGATCGGGGCTGTAGCCATAGACGGGGCCGAGCAGCCGATGCAGCGACCATGTCGAAACCGCGAAGCGTCCGTTCTGCAATATCTGCACGTGCCTTCCTCCAGGATCAAGTCGTGCCATCAATGGCAACAAAAGCCCGGTGGTTCAATCGCCAATCAGGCGAAATCGCCGCGAATGACCGGCTCGGCGGCAAGGGCGATCCCGAGCAGCGCCTCGTCGCGATTGGCTGTCGCCGATAGAAGCAGGCCGACCGGCATCCCCGCCTCACCCGTGCCGCAAGGAATGGAAACGCCGCACCAGTCGAGGAAATTGCCGAGCGCGGTGTTGCGCAGCGTCTTGTTGTTCGTCGCGAAAAATAGCTCGTCGTCCTCTTCCAGCGGTGCGATCGGCGGAGCGACATGAGCGACCGAGGGAAAGGCGATCAGCCGGTCGCCGACGAGACGCTCGACATCGGCGATCAGCCGGCCGCGCGCTTCGAGGATCGCCAGATAATCGGCCAAGGTGGTCTTGGCACCGAGACGGGTGCGCATCACGACGCGGTGGTCCATACGGTCGGCGTCCGGTCCTGCCAAACGTTGGTGGTGAAGCGCGAAAGCCTCCGCCGTCACCAGCGGACCATATCGCGTCATCAGATCGAAAATCTCGTTGAAGGCTGGAATGACGGCGCGGGAAACACGGGCGCCGGCCTGTTGAAGACGTTCCAAGGCTGCCTCGAACGCGGCGACGACACCGGGTTCGGCCCCGTCGAAGACGATATTTTCAGGCACCAGCAGTTCCAGCCCCTGCAGCGGACGCTCGACGATATCAGGCGCCGTCCGGCCGCGCATCGCGGCATCGATCCAGACCGCATCCCTGACGTTGCGGCAGAGCGGCCCCAGCGAATCCAGGCTCTTTGCCAGCGGATAGACACCGTCCATCGCATGACGGCCGCGGGTTGCCTTGTAGCCGACAATGCCGTTGAAGGCGGCGGGAATGCGCACCGAGCCACCGGTATCCGTGCCCATTGCGACGGGCACCAGCCCGGCTGCTACGGCGACACCGGCGCCCGATGACGAACCGCCGGGGATACGCGGGAGATCGCTGCCACGCGGATTGACCGGCGTGCCGTAATGCGGATTGATGCCGAGGCCGGAAAAGGCGAATTCGCTCATATTGGTCCGGCCGACGGCGATCATGCCCGCCTGCCGGAGAAGGTTGACGACGGCCGCATCGCGCTTGGCCGGCGCATCTGCGGCCAACACGACGGAACCAGCCGTCGTTACCAAACCTTCGATGTCGAAAAGATCCTTCCAGGCGATCGGAATCCCGTCCAGCAATCCGAGCGAGCGCCCTTCCCACAAACGCTTCGAAGAGGCGCGCGCCTCCTCCAGCGCCCGGCTTTTGGTGAGCACGGTGAAGACGGCCTTGTCGGCATAATTGCCGATCGTTTCGAAGACCGCCTCAGCCACGTCGACCGGATCGGCTGCGCCACTCTGAATGAGGACGGAAAGCTGGGCGACCGACATGGCGCCAAAGGATTTGCTCATGAGACGATCCAGACGAAAGTTGATCCCCTGGACTACCCCGGATCATTCCGACGAGCCAGAGCTTCACGATATTTTGCATTTATTAGGACGATTTTTTGAACACTGAGTTTGCATATCGCCCCTTCAATTGCCGCGATTAAAGACACACATGCTGCACGCATGCGGGAGTCGGTTCGCCATGAGGGTTGAGAGTTTATTCTTGAGAGACCGACATCGCATGTGTTGCAGGAGTAATTAAAATGACAGATTGTGAAACTTTGACCCACCGCCAGGATATGGTGACCCTCCATGTGAAAGAGGACGAAACGGCCGGTTTGGGCGAGCGCGACTATGTGGAACATGTCAGCGCCCAGAAGCTGTCGGGCTTCGAACGTGTTGTCGTGGTCGCAGCGCTGGCTCTCTTGAGCTTTGTCGGTTTTGCCGCATATTCTTCCAGCGAGACGGACCCGGTGACGACATCGGCCATTGCCGCTCCATCAGGCGACAACACGCCGCACCATCAGCCTTACGGGCATTGCCGTGAGAGCAGCCCTTACGCTGAAAGGGTTTGCTGAGGGCGAGCGCGGCTCGCCCGGGGAGAACCCCGGGAAAAACGATCTCGCCGGGCATGGAGCCCTTGGCCCAGGCTGCATCGACAGCAAGAAAGGGAAAGGACCATGGCCGGTGGTGATATCGACTACAATCTCGACCGCTTTATCGACGCTCAGAACGGCGTCTACGAACGGGCGCTCGCCGAGCTGAAAGCCGGGCGCAAGACCTCACACTGGATGTGGTTCATCTTTCCGCAAATCGCCGGTCTCGGCAAATCGCCGATGGCCGAAAAATATGCGATCCGCTCGGCCGAAGAAGCCGCCGCCTATCTCGCCGATCCCATCCTCTCCAGCCGACTTTTACGCTGCGCCCAGACGATTCTGTCGCTCGACGGCCGATCCGCGCACCAGATCCTCGGCTCGCCCGATGACCTGAAGCTACGCTCGTCGATGACCTTGTTCGCGGCAATCAGCGACCACGGCTCACCCTTCCACCGGGTGATCGAACATTTCTATGACGGGAAGTTCGACGAACGGACGATGGAAATCCTCAGTGCTGGGGATTAGCGGCCCGGTCTGCTTTCCAGCGCGTCGATTTCGTCGGAAATTTCGCTCAGCCGCTGACGCAGATCGCTGTCGGTGCCGTCATCGACCTCTTCCTCGCCGAAACAATAGCGCGCATCATGAAGCTCCAGCTTCGCTTCGAGCTCGGCGCGTTTGGCATACAGGCGCTTGAGATAGACGTGGTTCATATGCCGGTCTCCACTTGTCCTCCGGTGATGGAAAAACGGTATGGAAGCGGTAAGGTTCCCGAAAGACCGGTCAGGCGAAAGATGCGATCGCCGCGTTGCATGCCTTGGCGAAATGACCGCAGCAGCTAGCAGCGCCCATGGTCTGGCGGCTGACGCGCGCACCTTCGAGCAGCAACGTCAGCGTATCGGCCAGCAGCTCGGCTTCGCGCGCGCCGGCCGCCGAACAGAGCGCGGCCAGGCGATCACGCTGTTCGGCCTTGTGCCGCTCGATCATTTCATGCGCGGGATGGCCCTCACCCTTCAGCTCGATGGCGGCATTGGCGAGATCGCAACCGGCGGGCTCGCCGTTCAGACATTGCGCCCGCATTTCCACCCAGGCGTAGAGCTGGGCGCGCGGATTGCCGGGATAGGCCACCTCCAGATCACGCCAGATGGCACCGGCCTTTTCGGAGGCGCGGCGCAGCGTCTCGCAGACGAGCTCGTCCTTCGAGCCGAAATGCCGGTAGAGCGTCATCTTGTTGGTCAGGGCCGCGTCGGCGATGGCATCGACGCCGATGCCGCGGATGCCGCGCTCGCGAAAAAGCTCCGACGCGGTCGAGACGATCCGTTCCCTGGGCGGGATGCGATCCTCTGAAACGGCTGCGGAGATTTCATTCGAAGTTTCTGATTTTTTTGCGGACGTCGTCCTTGACATCGATGTGACCGATCGGTAACAAATGCATTGTTACTTACCGGTAACACCACGAAACGCGAAAGTCAATGAGAACACGGCAGCGCAAAGTGGAACACGGGCGACCGCCCACGAAAGGAGGACAGCCATGAGAAAGACCAGCGACGACCTGACCATATCCGAAGCCCTTCGCGACCCCCTGATCGCCATGGTGTTGCGCGCCGATGGCGTGAAGCTTGAAGACTTCAAGCAACTCCTGGAGACGGCTGCCGGCAAACGCGAGCCACGCCCGACCTCGGTCGGTAACATGATCGGAGCGCTCGCAAGCCGCGCCAACCTGCCCGCCATGCCCTGCTTCGGCTGAACAGACCGCCTGAACATTTCGGGGGATCTCTCCCTGCCCCCGGTCAAGGGCTGCCGTCATAAAGAGGCGGCGGCCCTTGCCGCTTGATCGTAATGGCCGGAGAGCGCCCGCAGCATCGCGGCCAGCGCCGATGTCGCGGCAGGATCGAACCCGAGCCCCTTGACCGATTCCACCAGCAGCGCTTCGCGCACCGCCCGATATTTCAGGCAGATTTCCAAGCCCTTTTCGGTGGCGGCAATCAGTTTCTCCTTGCCCGCCCGTGTGCTCGTCACCAGGCCGCGCTTTTCCAGCTTCTTGATCGCGTAGATCACCAGATGCGCGTCCTCGACGCCGAGCACGCTGCAGAGATCGCCGAGCCGCTTCGGCCGCTGCCGGTGCGCCACCGAATGCAGCACCAGCACGTCGATCGCCGCACATCCGGGCTCGCCTGCCGCCGTCATGCAGCGTACCATCCAGCGATCGAAGGCATTGCTGGCGAGGATGAGGCCGAATTCCAGCTCCGAAAGCGCAGGAAGTGCGCCATCGGCCAGATGGGCGGAAGAGACGATCGGCCCGATTTCCGGTTGTCTTGCGCGACCGTCTGCCATGTCCAGCCTCCACCATTTGAGAGAGAAACGTTGACATTTTATCGGTAAATCGTCAATAAATTTTCAGTTCAACAGGAGGCCGGACGATGGGCAGTCAGTGGGATTTCTGGGTCGATCGCGGCGGCACCTTCACCGATATCGTCGCACGCCGTCCTGATGGTTCGCTCATCGCGCACAAGCTGCTTTCTGAAAATCCGGAGGCCTATCGCGACCCGGCCGTCCAGGGCATCCGTGAACTGCTTGGGCTCGAGCCGGGCAAGCCGATTCCTCCCGACCTCATCGGTGCGGTGAAGATGGGAACGACGGTCGCCACCAATGCGCTTCTCGAACGCAAGGGTGATCCGACTCTGCTGGTGACGACGAAGGGGTTCCGCGATGCGCTGGAGATTGGCTACCAGGCCCGCGCCGATATTTTCGCCAAGAAGATCGTCAAACCGGAACTGCTCTATGCCGACGTCATCGAGGCCGACGAGCGCGTGCTGGCAGACGGAACGGTGGAACGTGTGCTCGACGAGCATGGCCTGCGCCAAGCGCTGGAAGCTGCCAATGCCAGGGGCTTGCGCGCCGTCGCCATCGTCTTCATGCATGCCTATCGCTATCCCGAGCACGAACAGCGGGCCGCCGCCATCGCGCGCGCGATCGGCTTCACGCAGATTTCGCCGTCGCACGCCGTTTCTCCGCTGATCAAGCTCGTCGGCCGCGGCGACACCGCCGTCGTCGATGCCTATCTGTCTCCGGTTCTCCGGCGCTATGTCGACCAGGTCGCCACCGAACTCGGTGCGGTCGAGGGAAAAGGCCCGAAGCTGATGTTCATGCAGTCCTCCGGCGGACTGACCGATGCGCATCTCTTCCAGGGCAAGGACGCGATTCTGTCGGGTCCCGCAGGCGGTGTGGTCGGCGCGGTCGAGGTGTCGCGCATCGCCGGCTTTGGCCAGATGATCGGCTTCGACATGGGCGGCACCTCGACCGACGTTTCGCATTACGACGGCGAACTGGAACGCGCCTTCGAGACGGAGGTCGCCGGCGTACGGATGCGCGCGCCGATGATGAAGATCCACACCGTCGCTGCCGGCGGCGGTTCGATCCTCAGCTATGACGGCTCACGCTTCCGCGTCGGCCCGGAATCGGCCGGCGCCACGCCCGGCCCGAAATCCTATCGTCGCGGCGGCCCGCTCACCATTACCGACGCCAACATCATGACCGGCAAGCTGCTGCCGGAATTCTTTCCGGCAATCTTCGGCCCGGGACAGGACCAGCCGCTCGATGCCGAGGCGGTGCGCACCGCTTTTGCCGAGATGGCGCAGACGATAGGCGGCGGCCGGACGGCGGAAGACGCCGCCGACGGCTTCCTCGCCATCGCCGTCGAGAACATGGCCAATGCCATCAAGAAGATCTCGGTCCAGCGCGGTTATGATGTTTCCGGCTACGCACTCACCTGCTTCGGCGGCGCCGGCGGCCAGCATGCCTGTCTCGTCGCCGACAGCCTCGGCATGAAAACGGTGCTGCTCCACCCCTTCTCCGGCATCCTTTCGGCCTATGGCATGGGGCTTGCCGATATTCGCGCCACGCGCCAGCGCGCGGTGCTGACGGAACTCGCCGCGGCACTGACGACGATCGGCGACATCAAATCCGAGCTTGAGGCGGAGGTGCACCGGGAACTGACGCTTCAAGGTGTCGAGAGCGGCGAGATGGAGCTCATCACCCGCCTGCACCTGCAATATAAGGGCACAGACACGGCGCTGCCCGTCGCCTTCGGGCCGCAGCAAGAGATGGTGCAAGCCTTCGCCGCCGCCCACAAGAAGCAGTTCGGCTTCATCTTCGAAGACCGCCCTGTTGTCGTCGATTCTATCGAGGTCGAAGGCATCGGCGGCGGCGCCGACATCGAAGAGGCGGACATGGAGGCGACAAGCTTCGAGCCGGAAGCACTCCGTTCGACGCGCTTCTATTCCGGCGGAACATGGCGCGAGGCCGGCATTTTCAGGCGTGAGACGCTGAAACCGGGCGCCGTCCTCAACGGGCCTGCCCTCATCATCGAAGCGCATCAGACGATTGTCGTCGAAGCCGGCTGGCAGGTGCGGCTCACCGGCCACGATCATATCGTCCTCACCCGCGAGATCCCGCCTGCCCGCAATGCCGCGATCGGCACCAGCGCCGACCCGGTGATGCTCGAAGTCTTCAACAACCTGTTCATGGCGATCGCCGAGCAGATGGGCGTGACGCTGCAGAACACCGCCCATTCGGTCAATATCAAGGAGCGACTCGATTTCTCCTGCGCCGTCTTCGACCGCACCGGCGCGCTCGTCGCCAATGCGCCGCATATGCCGGTGCATCTCGGCTCCATGGACCGTTCGGTCGAAACCATCATCCGTCTCAATGAAGGCCGCATCCGCCCGGGCGATGTCTTCGCGCTCAACGCGCCCTATAATGGCGGCACGCATCTGCCCGACATCACCGTCGTCACACCGGTTTTCGACGATGCGGGAGAGGTGATCCTGTTTTACGTCGCCTCGCGCGGCCATCATGCCGATATCGGCGGCAAGGCGCCGGGCTCGATGACGCCGCGGGCAACGAAGGTCGACGAGGAAGGGGTGCTGATCGACAATTTCCGGCTGGTCGACAAGGGCCGCTTCCGCGAGGCCGAATTCGCCGCGATGCTGCGGGACCATCCCTACCCCGCCCGCAATCCGGCCCAGAACCTCGCCGACGTGAAGGCGCAGATCGCCGCCAATGAAAAGGGCGTGCAGGAATTGCGCAAGATGGTCGCCCATTTCGGCCTCGATGTCGTCGAAGCCTATATGGGCCATGTGCAGGACAATGCCGAGGAAAGTGTTCGCCGGGTGATCGCCCGCCTCAGCGACAGCGAATTCACCTATCCCACCGATCAGGGCGCCGTCATCAAGGTGAAGATCACCGTCGACAGGCAAGCGCGCGAGGCGACGGTCGATTTCACCGGCACGAGCGCGCAGCAGCCGACCAATTTCAATGCGCCGGAACCAGTGACGCGCGCCGCCGTCCTCTATGTCTTCCGCGTCATGGTCGAACAGCCGATCCCGATGAATGCCGGCTGCCTGCGGCCAATCCGAATCATCGTGCCGGACGGTTCGATGCTGCGCCCGGCCTATCCGGCTGCCGTCGTCGCCGGGAATGTCGAGACCAGCCAGCATGTGACGAATGCGCTGTTCGGAGCGCTCGGAACGCTGGCGGCGGCCCAGGGTTCGATGAACAACCTGACCTTCGGCAATGCCACCTATCAATATTACGAGACGATCTGCGCCGGCGGCCCTGCCGGCCTGCTCAACGACGGCACCGGCTTCAACGGCGCCGATGGCGTGCACAGCCACATGACTAATTCGCGGCTGACCGATCCCGAAGTCCTGGAATTCCGCTTTCCCGTCGTGCTCGAAGATTTCCATATCCGCCGCGGCTCCGGCGGCAGGGGACAATATCATTCCGGCGGCGGCACCGAGCGCACCATCCGCTTCCTGGAAACGATGGATTGCAGCATCCTCTCCTCGCATCGCACGATCCGGCCTTTCGGCCTCTACGGCGGGGAAGACGGGCAATTGGGGAAAACCGATATCCGCCGCGGCGACGGCACGGTCGAAAGGCTGGATGGCTGCGACCAGGCAATGCTCGCCGCCGGCGACGCCGTGATCGTCACGACGCCGACCGGCGGTGGCTACGGCAAACCGGACTGAAGCGCGTTACGTCAGACTTCATCGACGCGCTTCAGTTCCTTCCTTTTTCTTGCATGTGCTTTTCCCGAAACCGCCAATTCCGGGCGACATGCATCAAAGGATCGGCTTGCCGCCGGTGACCGCGATTGTCGCGCCGGAGACATAGCTCGACAAGGGATCGGCCAGCATCACATAGGCGGTTGCAAGCTCGGCCGGCTGGCCCGGCCGCTTCATCGGCACCTGCTTGCCGAAATTGCTGACGCTGTCTTCAGGAAGGGTCGACGGAATGAGCGGTGTCCAGATCGGTCCCGGCGCCACCGCATTGGCGCGAATGCCTTTTTCCGCCAGAAGCTGGGCCAGGCCGGCGGTGAAATTCTGGATTGCGCCCTTGGTCGTCGCATAGGCAAGCAGCGTCGGGTTCGGATTGTCCGAATTGATCGAGGCGGTGTTGATGATTGAACTGCCGGGTTTCATGTGGGCGACGGCTGCCTTGGTCAGGTAGAACATCGCATGGATGTTGACCTTGAAGGTCAGTTCCCACTCCTCGTCGCTGATTTCGTCAATGCTTTTGAAGCTTGCCTGATGGGCGGCATTGTTGACGAGAATGTCGATGCCGCCGAGTTCCTTGACCGCCGTCTCGACGATCTGCCGGCACAGAGCCGGATCCTGGATATCGCCGCTGACGAGGACCGCCTTGCGCCCGGCCTGCTCGACAAGCCGCTTCGTCTCGTCGGCATCCTCATCCTCGTCAAGATAGGAAATTACAATATCGGCGCCTTCCCGGGCATAGGCGATCGCCACCGCCCGGCCGATGCCGCTATCGCCGCCGGTAATGATCGCCCGCTTGCCTTTCAACCGGTCGGAACCGCGATAACTCTCCTCGCCATGATCGGGGACGGGATCCATCTGCGCGGTAAAACCGGGCATCGGCTGTTTCTGAGACGGAAAAGGGGGCGTCGGATATTTCGTCATCTTGTCCTCCTGGGTTGAGGAGCAAACTCGGGCTACGGCCTGTTGTTCCGGCGGCATTGCAGTAAACCCATTTTCCGATTAAAATGACCAAAAAATTGGTCATCAGGACGTGTTATGGCAAGTGTCAACCTCGCGGATGCCAAGGCCCATCTCAGCGAATTGCTCAATCGTGTTGAAGCCGGCGAGACCGTCGAGATATTGCGGCACGGCAAACCGGTAGCGCAACTCGTTCCCGTGAAGGCGCCGAAAAAACCGATCGATGTCGAGCGGCTAAGAAGCTTGACGGCCTCGATGAAGCCGCCCGCCGAACCGGTCGATTCCGCAACTTTCGTCCGCAATATGCGCGACACCGATCGTTATTGATGTTTTACCTCGACACATCAGTTCTCATCGCTGCCTGGACGATCGAAAGCCGCACGGAGGACGCGCAAAAATGGCTGGCGGAGTTTGCCGCCGAAGAGATGGCCGTCAGCGGCTGGACGATCACCGAATTTTCAAGTGCCATCGCGCTCAAAACACGAAACGAACAGATCGATCCCGCCGATCGCGGCAAGGCGTTGGCCATGTTCAAGGAACTGTGCTCGACGACCTTCGTGCTTCTGCCGATTTCGCGTGCGCATTTCATGGATGCGGCCCGCATGACCGATCAGTTCGAGATTGGTTTTCGCGCCGGCGATGCTCTTCACCTTGCTATCGCGATCAGCAGCGACGCCACGCTTATCACGCTGGATAAGGGGCTGGCGAAAGCCTGCGGCATCGTCGGAGCGCGTCACCGGTTGTTATGAAGCCGAAGGTATCGTGACGAATGGATGCCGGCAATCACATAGCCCCAGATTCCGCCGCTGCCGCATCCGCCCAACGATCAACCTACAAAATATTGCGATTTGCCACGGCGACCGCTATGCCATAGTAATGTAACACAATCGCAGTTTTCATGAGGTGCGTGGAATTGGACGGAAAGACATCACCCGCAGTTTACACCGAAGATGAGGCCCATGCCGACGAAGCCGCCGGCAAGGGTGCGCGCCGTGCGCGCGTCAGCGGCATCGACCGCGCGCTCCAGGTGATCGATCACCTTTATGAGACCGGCTCGCCGGCCGGTGTCTATGCTATCGCCAAGGCGGTGAAGGCGCCGTTGTCGACCGTTTACGTCATCGTCGACGATCTGGTCGAAAAGAACATGCTGACGCGCCAGGCTGATGGTTCGATCTGGCTCGGCGCCCGGCTCTATCATTACGGCCTCGCCTATGCCCGGTCGCTGGATTTCATGAGCATCGCCACCCACGAAATGCACGATCTCTGTCGCCAGGCCGGCGAAACCGTGCAGGTCTGCGGCCGCGACGGCGATTACATGCTGGTGCTTGCCATGGCCGACGGCCCGAGCCACTTCCAGGTGGCATCCCGCGTCGGCACCCGGGTGCCGCTGAACTGGACGGCGTCGGGGCGCCTGCTCGTCGGCCACCTGGCCGAGGACGAGCGCATCGAACTGTTCAAACGCTGCGCCCGCTCGTCACCGACCGGCCGCGCCGA
>Ga0123341_1000079_pt1 | contig 40907 bp, 26 predicted proteins | sample Turbeapinknodule_FD_89959 | JGI IMG/M metagenome (GOLD analysis project Ga0123341, IMG submission 89959) | Root nodule microbial communities of legume samples collected from Mexico - Turtle bean Mexico pink nodule | ecosystem: Host-associated > Plants > Roots > Nodule | place: Mexico: Nepantla...
ATATAATAAAAACTAAAAAAATATATTTCTCCAATAGAAAACGTAAAATACAATAAATTTTCTCATAAATCCTTTCACGTTCTAAGTAAAAAAAATGAGAATACAAATTCAAAAAAATTGAGATTATACTTCATTTAAAAATTAAAATCAATTTTTTCTAAAATAAAATCATTATTTTTTTAAATTAAAATCAATTTTTTACCATTATTAGGAAGATTATGAAGATTCGGGAGAGGTACGGAGTTGGAGGAATAATTTCCCTTTTATTTGATGCAATAAAGAGTTTAGATTTTACATAATAAAAATAACATGTAAAGGAGCTGATAAGAAAAAAAAAAATATTGTGAAGAGGCATCGCATCGTGCTCAGTTAGTGGCCCAATGAAATGAAATCGAAAGTATTATTTTTATTTGGTGAATTAATGCTTTTGCGAGATGCATCGCATCATGGTCAGGAAGTGGCCCAATTAAATGAAAAAAAAAATTAAAATTTGACAAAATTGTAATTCAGTTGGTTAAAGATAGAAGTTGGAAGTTATGAAATAAAAAATGCACTCTGAATGGGTACTTGTTTGTGGTAGAGCAGGAAGCACTTAAAAACAGCGTCGTAGCGTGGCCCTGGACCTAGAATTTAATGACAATTATTAGTGGGAAGGAAATTTTTTGATAAAAAAGTAAAATACTGACATAGTAGTACTAAGTAGTAGGAAGTGGGAGAAGTGACATAAAGATACCTTGAACCACTAAACTACAGTAGAGAGATCCTGAGGAAAGTGCGCGGGCAATGAAAGAAGCCTAAGCGAGTAACCGCCATGACCAAACGGAGCGTTGAAAAGAATTCTCCCTTTGCTTTCGTTTTACATTTACCAGAGAGCCAAGCCACGTCACAGTTTCGCTGTTATAAATGGTTTCATCCTCTCCTGCACCCGCGCCACACCCGATCACTCCCCCCACTTTCTTTCTCTCACTAACCCCAGCCAACCCAACCCAACTCGCCTTGGATCACCGAGAATCTCACGGATCGGATCTGAGCAATCAACTATAAAGCATCACTCAGCAACGCTTCCGATCACGACGCTCTCAACCACCAAACCCCTCATCACTCCCTTTTCCGCCTCTAGGGTTCTTCACTTCTCACTTCTTCCTTTTCTCCCTTCTTCTTATCGCCTCCTCTCCGATGGAATCTCGCGACAGAACCGCCATCGTGTTTCTGCTCGCCGAATTCCGAGAGTTCGATTGAAATCAAGCCGTTTTCCTCGAACCACTCCTTCCCCCTTCCAGAATGGCGGCTTCTCCTGTCAATTTCCTCTTCGGATTCTTGCTACTCTCGATTACATTGTGGCTCCTCTTCATGTAAGTTCTTCAATTCTTTTTCTCTCGAATTTAGTGCACTCGCCAATTTCAGTTTCGTATGTTCGCTTGCTGATGTATTACTTGGAGTAGAGAAAAACGTGTTTTAAACTACTTGCCCGACACTTGAAATGGTTGCTGATGATTTAGAAGGCCTGTTTGCCTGTTGAAAGTGTTGTTGTATCTATTGTTCGGAGTATTTACTGAAGACAGTTGGTGTAGTAAGAGGCTACGCAACTGGTTAGGTGTATAGTCAAAGGGGGAAAGTGCTTTAGTATTACTAGTACATCACTCTTTTTCGATGGTTATGAAGGATTTAAGTAATCTGGTAACCAAGTTTTGGAGAAATGTAGGGCACATAGTATTTTCTTTGTCTAAGGGGAGGAAGTTACTACTGCCTTTGGAAATTTTGAACAATTATATGGACACGGTGAAAGTAGAATATATGATTTGACATTGAAATTTTGAGATTTTTGTTATCAATATATCTCATTAGGTTCAATGAAGAGCAAGCTGTTGGACTAACAGACAATTACTTTTGGAAACTAGGATGTTTGGGAAGTAATGAAAAATATACTTAATGAATTTATCTTAAGAGTGTCAAGAAATGACTCCTTTGGTCCTTTAATTCTTCTGGATCTCTCGCCTGCATGTCTGTTTACCCCACTGTTTGGAACCTATCTAGTAAAATTGTTGTTCTAAATGTAGCCTTGTTTTCAAAGGTCAAAGTTCCCTCCAAAGTAAAATTTTTATTTGGACTTGTAGTTTTTAATCGCATTGAAAAAAACTCTGAAGCTGGTTTGCTGGACAGACTTTGCATCCCATTTGAATGGTCAACACTGAGAATAGAGATGATTAGCATTAAGAAATAGTTACCTACTAAATCATAGAATTATAAGAACATGTAGCACAAACAGTACGAGAAGTGCTTTTGACCTTGCTATGATATCACTCTAAATAACTTAGCAAATTCGGACAACTTAATGAAAAGGGGAATTGCAGTGCTCAAGGATTCCACTTCTGTGGAGTTTGGAGAGAATTATGTCTTTAACATAACCTTGTTAGCGGAGAGGTTGTTTCTGTAGCTAGATGGATCACACAATGCCTTCAACTTTCTTAAAGATCAAAGTTTTAGTGATATTATTTACCATGGGATCTCTTCTGACCAATTCCTCTAGTGTCCCTTTTCATCTCCCTCACCTCCTTTTAACCAGATTAAAAACCATACAATTTACTCTTCTCATTGGTACTTTCAGGGGGCATTCTTTTTATCTGAACCACCTTAATTGGTTTTGTATCATCTTTTCCTCAATCAGCACACTAATTTCTTATTTATGCAATCTTTTTGCATCACGTCTATTTTTGTATGACCACACATCCATTTTAACATCCTTATTTTGCCACTTTGTCCTTTTTTTTCTTGTTGCCTCTATTCACTTCCATCGAGTACAGCCAGATAAATAACACAGTGGTAAAACTTGCTATCAAGTTTGATAGGTATTTTGCACAGATAACTTCCTATGCCTTTCTCCATTTTAGCCACCCCTCGTAATCCTATTTCTGACATTCTCATTAATTCCCCTCATCTTTTGTAGTTTTGCCCCCATATCTTTCAACTCAGAAACCTGTGGTATTACCCTCCCCCATTTTTACTTTCACATCAGATTCATCTTGTCTCTTGCTTAAACTACAATGCATATATTTTGCCATATTCTCACGACTAAAACCCTTTGATTCCAAAGTCTATATTCAAAGTTGAGAGTTAAGTGCTTTCCTTGATTCCTCAACCAAAATTATATCATTCACAAAAAGCAAGCAATTATACTTAAAATTGAAGTAAAAGAACCAAAATCCTTAGTTTTCATTCAGCTTTCATTGTGCAGTTTATGTTTTAAAAAACATCTTATTTTTGATAGCTTTAGAAAAAAAACAATGATGCTTTATTTGAATGTAAACATGTCTATTATTATTTTTGGGAGTGTCTATTGCCATTAGTTTTGATCTAAAATATTATTGTTTTGTTCCTCCTTGTTCGTCACACAAATAGTTAGACAAATTATATATAGTTAACTGAATTGGAGTGGCGGTAAGCTCTCATATTCTTATATGATGACGATCTAGACAAATTGAAATGTGATCACATGTTTATATTTTTTGGTGTGTGGCGGTGTTGACTATCCTGCTGTTCTGCCGTTGAGGTAAGACAACTCAATAGGGGTGATGATCCCTGTGGAGATGTCATGGAGGAATACCCAAACTCTTATGATCAAATTATATCACATTGACTTTTTTTTGGCCAAGTTGCCATCAATTTTTTGCTTTATCCCTAGTGCAATTGATGATTACATACTATTGTGTTTTAAGATTGAGTATTGTGTTGCCTGTACTTTTGTATTCTCTTCTACAAATAATTATTTGGAGACTTTGAACCACCACGTTCATGTATTTTTGTTACAGATTTGCCTCTGGGTTGGTGGCTTGGATTTTGAGCCGAATTTTGGGAGCATCTGTTGGATTTCGTGTTGGTGGATGGAAATGTTTAAGGGACGTGGTAGTGAAGTTTAAAAAGGTTTGTCTTTGCCTTTACTCACTGCCTTATTTGGTTTTTGGAATTTTGAAGGGCATTGGGGGACTGGGGGGATATTTGACTACAGTTCTAGAGAGTAGAGAGAGTAAAATGTAGTCTGTGCTTGGAATTTGTTATGATTATTTCGATTATCAGATCCTTGTTTATTGTGATATAATCTGTTGATTTTTAATATGTACAGGGTGCTGTTGAATCTGTTTCTGTTGGTGAAATTAAACTCAGCTTACGCCAGTCCCTTGTTAAACTTGGTGTGGGTTTCATGTCTCGGGATCCCAAGCTACAAGTGTTAATATGTGACCTAGAAGTTGTTTTGAGGCCTCCAGACAAAACCCCTGGGAAGAAGAAAACTAGGAAATCCCGTGCTTCAGGCAGGGGGAAGTGGATGATTGTGGGAAATATTGCAAGATATTTGTCAGTTTGTGTGACTGATCTGGTTCTGAAGGTGTTCATCTTCATAAAATTGTATTGTTCTGCTTGTATGGTGAAACACGTGCTGAATTTTAATTTCATAAACTTTGTAGTAGTAGTACATGCAAAGCACATAATATATTTAAAAATAGACCATAAAATGTAATGATTATTATATTTATAAATAAAATAAGTTTCAGACTGTCTAATTTCAGGTTTAAACTTGACTTTTGTTGTTTCCATTTGAATCTTATTATAACCTTTTTGTTCACTGGGAATCTCTGTTGAACATTGCAGACTCCAAAATCTACTGTTGAGATCAAGGAATTGAATCTAGATATATCTAAAGATGGTGGATCAAAGTCAAATTTATTAGTTAGACTGCATATATTACCTATTTTTGTTCACATTGGTGAGCCACGGGTCAGCTGTGACCTTAATTTAAGTGTTGGAGGATGTAGTTCTTCTGGCCAGGCATCCATTACGGCTATAGAAAGGTCTTCAGCTCCTTTTTTCTGCGAAATGTTCTTTGTCTCGTGTGAATTTGATCATGATAGGTATATCTCTTCTCTATTCATTTTTGGAATATTAATCTTGTTGTCTGAATGTTGGTTGGGCAGGTAGTAGTTGTTTGTTAGATGATCTATAAGCTGTCTGGCATGTAATCCGTATAGTTGGAACACAATAGGTGTTTTAAAGTGATAAGGAGATTTTAATATATGTTGAAACTTAGTTATGCTCTAAAATAACAGAACAAGACATTTAGGATGTGTTTTGCCCCTTATTTTAAAAGATGTTTAAAAGTTAAAGCTCAAAACAAGAATTTTAAAAATGAAGCAGAAGCGGGGCTTGGGGAGGCTACAACTCCTGAAAATGCAAGAAGATATGCAAAATAACATGCCTATCTGATTGTGCAAAGTTAGGCACCAAGGCTCAACTGAAAAGTAAGTCAATAATGTGATGGAAAGGAGGTGAAAGCCCCTCAGAAACTGATGTCATAGTAAAAATGACCAGATGACTATGCAACAAACATAGGGTGGGTGAAGGGACGCATGGTAGACGGGGTGGGTGGCAGTAAGGTGAGGCAAGGGGTTGTTGTTGTTGGAATCATCCTTGGGGAGAGCTGGAGAAAGAAGTGCAGCAAGGTTCTGATGGTAGTGTAGGCCTTGCATCACTGCGTTTCATTGTTCATTGTATAACGGGTCCCAAAACAGTAATGAGAAGCTTTGTTGTAGCTTTATTCTAAAGTCCTATTACCTGACCTTTTTTTAGAAAACTGTTTTTCCCTTTTATTCTCTAAAAACTAAGCTGCCTAACTTTTTAAGGGATTTCCAGAAAAAAATCTGTGGCAGTTTCTCTTAAGGAGAACAGTAGCCCAGAAAAAACTGGGCCAAACACAACCTTAATTTGACAAATATTGCAGGGTAGAAATCATATATCAAAATGCCAAGTCATGTGTCAATTTTTTGGTTTGTTTCAAAGCTTTGTTGGCGTTCCATCTGTATATAAAAAATTTCTTAAATATTGGTTTTATCAAATGGAACTTCCTTCTTTATATATATATATATATATATATATATATATTTGTATCTGCTCATATGTGGAGGGGATTCTTCTACATCTAGTGCTTGGTTTGCTGTGTCAAGTTATTCACTAAACTTGTTCTTTGTACCTTGTACTGTCTTATTAGTCTAAGATTAAGTTGGATTCTGCCCTTATTTTTTTGATTTGTTGTTTCTTTCGTCATATAAATTCTACAATTAGTTTTGTCTTTCTTCTTTTTTGACACAGGGAAGTGGGTATAGTTATTAAGAGTATGGACATTTCTAGTGGAGAGGTCAACGTGAATTTGAATGAAGAGTTGCTTTTGAAGGGAAAGAGTTCATCAGAGTTCTCTTCTGGATCTGACAGTAAAGTAGTGTCACATGCTGATTCTGTGAGTGCAAAAGGGCCATCAAAGAAGATGCAAACACTTGTGGCTTTCTCCAAGTACAGCTCTATGTTTCCTGAAAAGGTTTTTAATTTAACCTACTTCTTGTCTGTTTCTAACCATCACTTTTATATATTACTGAGGGAGAAATAGAAGACAAATGCAAGGGATAAGTAATCCGCACAAACAAACAACTAAGCACTGCAAAGCATATATAAAAAACTGGAAGTACATCAATACAATAACTAGTTTAAACAATTTTCTACATTGCCATTCGTTTTCATTTTCTAAGAGAAATCATTTGTCTTGGCGGGACATCAAAAGTTTGCTACTATCTTTAGGATATGTATCACTTTGTGTATATTGCTTGTATCTATTTCTTGTATCTCTTCTTTCTTAGGACATGTATCACATTTACCAGTAATGTATGGCCTAATTAAAGTATGTAATTTAAGTCTGTTTTTTACGGTTAAGCAAGGTCCAAACCCAACTTTTAATACGGTATCAAAGATTATCTTAGTAATTGTTGTTGGGCCCTTTTGACCACTCAATTTTATTGGATTATCCACAGATTTATAGTCACAAAAACTTCACACTTAAGATGTAGTCTTTGACATGAGGAGTGTGTATTTGAGATTTTACATTGACTAAAAATATGACCAAATTAAAGTGTGTAAGTGTGCAATCCTTATCTTATAAGGTAGTTTGTAAAGTTGAGTTAGACCTAAATTTTAATATGTTGAAATTTGTCTTTTAGTTTCTCTTGATGTTCCCTAGAAACAAAAATCTCTTAGGTGATGTTCCCTTGACAGTTTTGATATTTTGTTATTCTCTGAAAAAATATTTGCGAAACCTCTTTTCTCTTTAAGAACAAGTTGCGGCCAGAAAATGTACTAGAGAATCTTTAAAACCAATAAAAGTAATGTATTTCTGATAATATTGAAATAATTGGCAGCTTTTCTCAAATCTGTAGGTTTAACCCTTAGGCTTTTCAATTTTCTTTCTATCATTTGCCTTCTTATTCTTGATTTCTTTAGAGCGTATTCATCTAGAACATTTTGCCTAGACATTGTTTTATTTCTCTGTTTCTCTAATATGGTCCACTGACGTACAGGCCTGGAAGCTAGTTTAGCACTTTCAGGACTAGTATCTGCTGTTTTTTTTGATAAATAATTTCTTGTCGTGTCTAGGAGATCAATAGAACAGATAAAGTTTTGTACTTCTGTCTTTCTCTTCTCTAATGTTTTCTTGTCTTGTGAACTAAAAAATGTATTGGTGGCAACTTTATTCCGTATGACCTTTTAGTGCATTGATTTTCCTTAGTTCAATGTAGTTGAATTTCCCCACCCCCATCAAACTATCATTGTTGTCTAATGGTTTCCTATTTATCCTTTTTATTTCTGTTATGTGTTAGTGTGTTACTAATGCTGAATGTTGTATGTTTTTCTTGTGTTGTGGAGAATATTGGTCTACCTAATCAGAAGGATGTATTATATGATCAGTTATTGTTTTTGGTTGATTGTGTGGTGTAATGATGCGTCTTTGTGCAGCTTTCCCCAACTTTATGCTCTTAAATGTGGTGCTTTGGTTATGGGTTTCCTTGCTGTGGATAGTTCTAGTTTTTCAGGCAACTTTCATTTTTTTTCAGAAATATGAAGGGTAGAGAAACTGCATAAGTTATGATCTTGTTGCTTCAAAGTCTTGATTCTGTTACTGTTTATGGCTTGCTGGACACTAGAATTTGGCTTTTGGGCAAAATGTGGTTCCTTCACTTGTAAGTTTCTCTGCGTATGTGTTCCAGTGTTTGTGTTCTTGGTGAATTTTGGCTTCCTTTGAGTACATTTTCTTCAGAAATCTGGGTCCCATTGAAATTGAAAGTGTTTATACACTTTATAATGTTTAAATTGATGACCAATTTTGCTTATATTTGCTGGTTTGATCTATTAAAAGTAGTTTTGAAAATGGCTTTAATTTTTTTTTAATTGTTTTAATGTCAACTGTGTAAGTATATTTTTATTGATAGGTCAGCTTCAACCTTCCAAAGCTGGATGTGAGTTTTGTGCATCGTGAACATGATCTTTTCATTGAAAACAACATCATGGGCATCCAATTGAAAAGCACCAAATCACGATCTACAGAGGATCTTGGGGAGAGTACACGCCTTGATTTCCAACTGGAGTTTAGTGAAATTCATGTATGGAGTCTGTTGATTTTGGCAAAGCTCGTGATATGATTCTTATTTTTCACTGTTTTGTTTCTTGCTGACAAGTTTTCTTTTGCTTGTTTTTAAAGCTTCTGAGAGAAGCAGGTTCTTCCATCCTGGAGATATTGAAGGTGGATTTGACCTCTTTTGTATATATCCCAGTACAGGTAAGTGGTTTGCAGTCCATGTACTTTAGCTTTTGCATCTTTGTAAAACTGTACTTTGGTTTGCTCCACCTGGTAAAATGTACTCAAATTGAATAATAAAAAAAAGATTTGTAAACTTACACATACACATATGTGTGTTTGCAAGGAATTTATTGCAAAGCTAACTGGCTGTTGGGAAGTCTTGCCATATTTACTTCAAGAGATTTCATGATGCAATGTCTAGTTGTATGCTTGAGATTATCGTGCAAACAAATACATCTTGTTAAATTTTTTGCTTTAAGTTATGTATAAGTGGCCAGATGTGAATGTCTGATAATAAGATGGAGAAATTGCTGATACATACTTGGACTCTTAGAAAACTCGCCTATGCTTTACAGAAAAGTGTTACCTCTTTTTTCTATACGAAAGACAAATAAATTAGCACTGGACTTTATGAATTATGATTGTGGTATGACATACTTTGTCGTACTTGTACTAATAATTAGGTAAAGTACTGGTGTCATTAGTAGGACCCTAAATCCGCAGACAATTGCCCTAACATTCTCCTAGAAGGACTTGAAAAATAAATATATAAATAAATTGTTTTTTAGAAGTGAAGAAAAGAATGTAGTTGCCTAAAAGGAAACAAAATTTTCAAGAAAACAGGCAACGGAATTTTTCTGGGTATATTAAAAACTGTAATTTTATCTGTGGTCACCCCTCCCACTCTCCCTCTGTTTTTAAATTGTGATTTTGTTTTTATTTGCACATGGAGTTTTGAATATTTCTTTTTTTATTTGCTGCGGCAACTTATTGTTATCATTATTGGGGATGCTTCCTCTGCATCAGCCAATATCACCTGTTAGAGCTGAAACTGATATCAAGTTAGGAGGTACTCAATGCAACATCATAATGAGCAGGTTAAAGCCTTGGTTGTTTCTCAACTCGTCTAAGAAGAAAAGGATGGTACTTCGAGAAGAAACATCTGTTGTTGCAAAGCCTCAATCCACTGATGGCAAGACAATCATGTGGACATGCAATGTCTCTGCTCCTGAGATGACAATAGTGCTTTTCGATATGGCTGGTTCTCCAGTTTATCATGTAAGTAGCATGACTATATACACTTTCATTATTATAAAATATTATTTAGTGTTAAAATGTTGAAGCATTTCTAGAAACTGTTTCCAGTAGACGTAGAAGTTGTTAGAGATGTAGAGAGTTAAAGTATCTGGTAGCACAATGCTAATCAGACTGAGGTCAGGTATAGCTATGAAGCCTTGCTTTCAACTATTTGTTTTGACTGTTTTTGTTGAATGGTGTCTAGGTTATGATGTATACTGTTATGAAATAGAAAACAAAGACATTAGACTGAATTCACGTGTTTGAATGCACAATGGTGTGTTTTATACAGGCTTATTTCATTAATTATACATAAATAGAGAATGTTATATTTTCTCTAGATCAGATATCACATGGATATAAACAGCTATAGGTACAATGAATAAGGAATATATATTATTCTGATGTTCAGCAAATACATTGGTATGGTTTTTTTTTTGGAATTTAAATTCCTTTCTACTAAGTCGTTATTGATTATACCTCTAGTGTTGGTAATTGTTTTTTCGGAAGTTGTTATGCTTATGCCCCCCAAGTTTATTTAAACACTTATGTTGACGTCTGTATTAATGCTTTCCAAATTTAGGGTTGCTCACAATCATCGCATTTGTTCGCAAACAACATTTCGAATATGGGGACTACAGTACACACTGAACTTGGAGAGTTAAATCTCCACTTAGCTGATGAATATCAAGAATGCATGAAAGAGAGTGTTTTTGGTGTGGAATCAAATTCTGGCTCCATTATGCACATTGCGAAGGTTAATTTGGATTGGGGGAAAAAGGATGTGGAATCATCGGAAGGAGATGGTCCTAGGTGTAGACTAGGTTTATCAGTTGATGTGACTGGCATGACAGTATGTCTAACTTTCAAGCGTGTAAAATCGCTTGTGTCAACAGCCATATCTTTTCAAGCTCTATTGAAAAGCTTATCTACTTCAAAGAAAAAATCGTCTCATAGTCAGGGCCGGTCAACAAAATCTTCTGGTAAAGGAACTCAGTTTTTGAAATTCAATCTTGAAAGGTGTTCAGTATATGTATGGGGTGAGACAGGTTTGGAAACTACAGTTGTTCCAGATCCCAAGAGAGTTAATTATGGTTCACAAGGGGGTAGAGTTATGATAAATGTGTCGGCGGATGGTACCCCACGCAATGCAAATATTTTCTCCACTATCTCCAATGAAAACCAGAAGCTGAAGTACTCTGTCTCTCTTGAAATATTTCAATTTAGTTTGTGTGTGAACAAAGAGAAACAGTCCACACAGATGGAACTTGAGAGGGCCAGATCTTCCCATCAGGAATATATGGAGGAAAATAGGCCACTGACAAATGTGGCGTTGTTTGATATGCAAAATGCTAAATTTGTGCAGCGTTCAGGTGGTCTCAAAGACATTTCTGTCTGTTCACTTTTCAGTGCTACAGATATTACTGTTAGGTGGGAGCCCGATGTACATCTTTCACTAATTGAACTTGTTTTCCAGCTGAAGCTACTTGTACACAATAGCAAGCTTCAGGAGCATGGTAATGAACATAAGGAAGATGTGTCTCATGTGCAAGATGCTAATTGGAAAAAAGAAGCTGCCATTGGATCAGGGTACCTTGAAAAGCAGAAGAAGAAAGAATCTATTTTTGCTGTTGATGTAGAAACATTAAGTATTTCGGCTGACCTAGGAGATGGGGTTGATGCCATGGTTCAGGTGCAGTCAATTTTCTCTGAGAATGCTCGTATAGGAGTACTCCTTGAAGGACTTACGCTTAGTTTTAATGGATGTAGAGTTTTCAAGAGTAGTAGGATGCAAATTTCCCGAATTCCTAGTGTTTCTGCAAATGCATCTGATATAAAAGGACATGTTGTCACAACATGGGATTTTGTAGTCCAAGGTCTTGATTTTCACATTAACATGCCATACAGATTGCAATTGCGTGCCATTGATGATGTCATTGAGGATATGCTGCGAGGTTTGAAGCTCATAATTGCTGCCAAGAAAAAATTGATGTTTCCTGTAAAGAAAGAGATCTCTACAGTTAAGAAACCTAGTTCAGTACAATTTGGATGCATAAAATTTTGCATACGCAAGCTAACTGCTGATATTGAAGAGGAACCAATCCAGGGATGGTTTGATGAACACTATCAACTTCTGAAGAAGGAAGCTGCTGAGTTGGCTATCCGGTTGAACTTTCTGGATGAATTTATATCAAAGGCAAAACAAGGTTCCAAATCAACTGACACCGTTAGTTCTTCTCAAGAAAGAAAAATTTCTTTTAATAATGTTGAGGTTAATGTAAAAGATTCTTCTGCTATTGAATCCATGAGGGAAGAAATTTATAAACAATCATTTCGATCATATTACCAGGCATGCCAGAATCTTGTATTGTCTGAAGGGTCTGGTGCTTGTGTTGGAGATTTTCAATCAGGTTTCAGACCTAGTACTTCAAGGACATCTCTTCTTTCAATATCTGCTTTAGATTTAGATGTAAGCTTGAAAAAAATTGATGGTGGAGATGTTGGGATGATTGAGGTTCTGAAGAAGCTTGATCCTGTCTGTCTTGAAAATGATATACCATTTTCCCGACTTTATGGGTCAAATATTCTTTTAAATACAGGTTCTCTTGTAGTTCAGCTTCGGAATTACGCATTTCCTCTTTTCTCTGGAAGTTCGGGTAAATGTGAAGGCCATCTTATATTGGCACAGCAGGTGAGTTTAAGAAATCTTATTGTCTACCATCCTTCTAAATACACAATTTTATTTCCCATGTTTATGTTAATTGCATGTTCTGGTTATTCTTTGGTTAATAAAGTCCTGTTAATGTACAGAAGGGATGTATAAGTAGTTAATTGAATGTGGAATGCATGTTTCCTGTTACACAAGCATGGCAGAACATGTTTGTTTCCTCGAACTTAACACATGACCTTATTGTAATTGTATTCTCCAGACTTGTACTCGTAGATATTATTGTGGTTATTCTTTGCTTTCATGTATTTCAATTATAATTTTAAAATGTTCTCAGTTTATGTTTCCTGTTACTCAAACTGAATTCTTTCACCCTTTTTTGGGAGGATTATTGTCATGCTATACTAAACATGATAGTATTTCCATTTCGTTGTCATTTGTTTCAACTAGGCAACTAGCTTTCAGCCTCAAATATATCAAGATGTTTATGTTGGGAGATGGAGAAAAGTTCGTATGCTTCGATCAGCTAGTGGTACTACTCCACCCTTGAAGACATATTCGGATTTGCCCATACATTTCCAGAAAGGTGAGGTATCATTTGGGGTAGGTTATGAACCAGCTTTTGCTGACGTAAGTTATGCTTTCACCGTAGCACTTCGGAGGGCTAATCTAAGTTTAAGGAATCCTGGTCCACTTATTCTGCCACCAAAAAAGGAGCGGAGTTTGCCATGGTGGGATGACATGAGAAATTACATGCATGGAAGAATATCCTTAATGTTTTCTGAATCAAAATGGAATATTTTAGCAAGTACAGATCCTTATGAAAAGGTTGACAAACTTCAAATTGTGACCAACTCTATGGAAATGCACCAGTCTGATGGTCGTGTTTTTGTTTCTGCCAAAGATTTTAAGATTTTGTTGAGTAGTTTGGAGAGTTTGGCGAACAGACGAGGTATCAAAATTCCATCAGGTGTCTCAGGTGCATTTCTGGAAGCTCCTGTCTTTACTCTTGAAGTTACAATGGACTGGGATTGTGAATCTGGAGATTCCATGAATCATTATTTATTTGCACTTCCAGTTGAGGGCAAACCTCGTGATAAAGTATTTGATCCCTTCAGATCCACTTCACTTTCCCTTCGGTGGAACTTCTCTCTTAGACCTTTTCCTCCTCCATCACAAAAAGAATCCTCATCTTCCATTACTAGAGATATTGAGGGAGATGCATTTGATAATTTTCAGATATCCCAGAATGTTTCACCTGTGTCCCCAACATTTAACTTTGGAGCTCATGATCTTGCATGGATTCTAAAGTTCTGGAGTTTGAATTACATTCCTCCACATAAGCTGCGCAGCTTCTCTCGTTGGCCTCGTTTTGGTATTCCAAGAATTACCAGGTCTGGCAATCTTTCACTAGATAAAGTGATGACTGAATTTATGCTCCGTCTAGATGCCACACCAGCCTGTATAAAGAACATGCCTCTAGATGATGATGATCCAGCAAGAGGACTCACCTTTGCAATGACAAAACTGAAATATGAACTATGTTACAGTAGGGGCAAGCAAAAGTATACTTTTGAAAGCAAGCGTGACATTCTTGATCTTGTTTACCAAGGTCTTGATCTTCATATGCTAAAGGCTTTTGTAAACAAAGAAGAACGTGCTACTGTTGCCAAAGTAGTTAACATGATACTGAAAAGTTCACAATCTCTATCCATGGACAAAGTTCCCAGTGAAAAGGGTTACATGACAGAGAAAAATCATGATGATGGATTTCTTTTATCCTCTGATTACTTCACCATCAGAAGACAATCTCCAAAGGCTGATCCTGCTAGGTTATTAGCATGGCAAGAAGCAGGAAGAAGAAGTATCGAGATGACATATTTACGGCCTGGGTATGAGAATGGGAGTGAAACGGATGATCATTTGCGATCTGACCTAAGTGATGATGATGGTAACAATGTGGTAGTAGCTGATGATTGTCAGAGTGTGTTTGTGTATGGTCTGAAGCTTTTGTGGACTATTGGAAACAGAGATGCTGTTTGGGCTTGGGTTGGTGGTCTGTCCAAAGCATTTGAACCAGCCAAGCCTTCTCCTTCCCAGCAGTATGCACAGAGAAAATTAATTGAGGAAAACAAACAGCGTGGTGGTTCTGATTTCCATCAGGACGATGTTTCTAAGGGCCCTCCAACTGGTAAAATTTCTAAGTCTTCTTTACAGAATGTTAGTAATCCTGGACCACTCACATCTTCACCAAATTCGGTTAAAGTGGACAACTTGCCATCTGGTATGCCCGTTTTCTTTTGATAATTTTTGTTAACTGCTATCAATTTGGACATTCAAAATAGATCACAGTCTAGATAAACATAAATGATAAATATGTAGTTAAAATATAGCATCTGCCACAATAGACAACATCGTTTCTTGCATGGTTATTGTTAAACATTAAGTATTTTTTTACAGAGTTTAATTATTTTACTCATTTTGGTGTATTGCCAGTAAAAAAGGAGAACATGGATGATTTGGATGGGACTAGACATTTCATGGTGAATGTTATTGAGCCACAGTTTAATCTTCACTCAGAGGATGCAAATGTGAGTATAAAACAGCAGATTTTTTCTTTTGATTTTCTGTTGTTTCACTTTCAATTGTTTTTCTAATTATGCTTTTTATGGTGCCTTTTCATTTTATGTTCTTGTAAGTTTGAGATAAACAAGTTTAAGAGGAAAATGATAAGCAGTTTGAGATAAGGAAGAAGGAATTATAGGAGCTTTGCCAATACAACACACCTTACAAAAAGAAGCGGCTTCCTTATTAAAAAAGGAAGATTACATTACTGAAAAAGGAGTTTAATGACATTGGCATTAGGATGACCTAGCTTAGTATGCCAAACAGATTGAATACTTGAGAGCTATTATAATTATTGGTTGCAGAATTAACGGAAATGGAAGATTTAGCATGTGAGGTGTAGGTGGAAGGAGAAGCTTGAATTCACAGATTAGGAAAAGCATGAAGACCATCAGGTCGAAGACGTCCTTGAACCAACACTTAATTAGTGACTTGAGATTTAACAAAACAGGGAGTAGCATGAGATTCAAAGTAAATGGAATTGTTCTTAACAAATTTACTAAGACTAATAAGATTTTTATTGATAACATGAAGTAAATGATGAAGTACTGAAGAAATGTTAGGATTATTTGGATCAGAAAAATAGGAAGATCTTGAGGATTGAATTGGCAAACCTTGATTATTACCAATGCGAATTTGTTCAGGATCTTCATAAGGAACATTTTGATGAATATCTTGACTATCTCCAGTAACATGGAAGGAAGCATCAAAATCAGGGAACCAATTGGAATTGAAATTCTGAACGTTGGGAGTAGGTATCAAATTTGCTTCATTGTTGGTTAGCAAAGCAGTAGGTGGATGATCTAACATTTGTGAAGGAAGACAATAGCTAACTGGCTGGAAGATATATAAGAGCTGGAGACAAGTGTTGTTGGTGTTGAGGGAACAAATGAAAATCCCCCTGAAAATGCTGATTTAAATTTCCTTAGAATTCAAGTAAAAATTGCTTTTAATGGGAGGTTGATTATGGTAGTCAAAATCAACATCTTACTCCAGATCCGAAAGAGAAATATGAATCGTAAATCGGAAGATCGTAATACGGATAATAAGATCCTTCAAATTTTATGAAAATTTATATACACACAAAATCATCGTACCTCAAAATTAATAATTGTGAACTTCATAATATATAAAAGAGTACATAATTAGGTGTAAATTGACTGCAGTCAACCATTGCCACTTTTGCTACATGAAGTAGCTTTGCACCAATCTGTGTTGAAATTAATCAGCTGTGATTCTGTGAATCCAGTCATAGTGCCGTGGTGGAACTTGGAACTTGGAAGAGAAGGAGTCGAGTGTAATGGAAACAGTGGTAGTTGGCTTAAAAAAATACCAATTAGGCTTTATTTAATTGGGCCTACGTGGCATGACTCATGCCTCCCATCCCAATCCAATAGTTATAAACCTTAAAAAGAAAGGATCTTGGGCACCGCGAGAGAGGAGTGTCCTCCGAGAGGAGAGGCACTGCAAGTACCACGAGGCCGCTAGAAGCGCCACCATGTTGCTGCAACGCCATGAGAAGTGCCGCCCGTGAGAGCACTGTCACAAAGCGCCGCTGCAAGGTATAGAAAGAGGGTGCGAGAACCGTGGGTGTGAGGAAGCTGCCGCTAGAACCGTGGGTGTGAGGAAGCTGCCGCTAGAACCACTTAGAAAGGTGATTTGAAACATCGCAAGACTCGCCGTTCACACGCTAGTTGCAATTTGCAATGTCAATCCAATGCGATCCGCTGGAAAAGTGATCGGAGATGGTGATGGGGAAGAAGATCGTAGACTTGTATGATCTTACGACCTGGATTTCAATTTTGACTACCATTAACGGATGGTAGCATAGGGAAGCAATATGTCCATACTTGACATTGAATATTAGCAAAGCGACCTCCACGGCTATGACCAGAGCTGCGACCACCATAGAATGAAGAGGAACCACAAAAACTAGTGACATGAGCCCCTGCATCTTGATTTTGCACATTTTGAGTCATTGCACAGCAGTTTCTTCACCATTCTGAGAAACTAAATTAAGCATTGGTTCTCGTGGCAGATTATGAGAAGCAGAACCAAGAACAACTTTCCTGAGATATGGTTTGACTAAATTGTCTGTCTATCCTATATTTCTTCTGTGCCTTTTCATGATTGAGAGTATTTCTTATTTGTCTTTGCTTTGCTACATTTTTTTATTAAAATAATGATATCTATTAATAAGTTGTATGTCAGTAAGGTGTACAGTATTCACTGTAGTCTTTGTAGTAGGTGACTTCCTACATTGTCACTGAATCTCAGTTTTTAGGCTATTCTGCACCAGTCATCTTCCTCAATACTCTTCTCAATCTTGACTCTAAATATTTATTCTTCTCTTATTCTCATGAATAATAATTGTCTTCATATTCTCTGAATATGCCAAATCTATTACTAACGAAAGTTAGTGGCAGTACAACTATACTCCAATAGATTGTTACTTGTTTTACCTCATTGGTACTTCTTTAATTTAATTTTATTATTCTTTTACTGATACTGTAGACATCACTCATTCTTTTTAAAATATCAAATTTTTTTCAAGCAGGGTAGATTTTTGCTCGCTGCAGTAAGAGGCCAAGTTTTAGCTCGGTCATTTCATTCAGTCCTTCATGTTGGTTATGAGATAATTGAGCAAGCACTTGTAACGAAAGATGTTCCTATTAATGAATACCAACCTGAAATGACATGGAAAAGAATGGAATTCTCTGTTATGTTGGAGCATGTGCAGGCTCATGTTGCACCAACAGATGTTGATCCAGGGGCTGGATTGCAGTGGCTTCCGAAAATTCTCAGAAGCTCTCCAAAGGTCATGCGTACAGGTGCTCTTCTTGAAAGAGTTTTTATGCCTTGTAGTATGTACTTTCGCTATACAAGGCACAAGGGGGGAACTCCAGAGCTGAAGGTTAGTTCTTATAGACTTAGTATCTGTGAAAATGTACACATGTAACATTTCCGTTAGTAAATACAGGTGTTATGTCATTTGTCATGGATGTGGTCAATCCTCTTTATTTTTTTTAAACTACTGCAGGTGAAGCCCCTGAAGGAGCTAACATTTAATTCTCATGATATAGAGGCAACAATGACATCGCGTCAGTTTCAAGTCATGCTGGATGTATTGACCAATCTTCTATTTGCACGACTGCCAAAGTAAGGACAAAGTTACTGTGCTTGCACTCATTCTATTACACTTCTATCTATTTACCTACTCCAAACACAAATGTATTTTGTGATTCACTCTTTATTGATAGACATGGTTATATGTTTATTGATGCCGCAATAGTTATCTTTTAAATTCACTTGTCATTAAATTGTTTAAATCAATCTTTTGCTTATCATTTCAATTTATATATTATAGTTAGTTGACTTATGTGAGAATTATTAAAGATGTGATCTCTTCTTTCCTGTTAAGAAATTTAACAAAGTTCTTGATGTTGTGATATATAATGACTTGTTCAAACTAAATTAGAGTGTACAATGCAGGCCTCGAAAAAGTAGCTTATCCTTTCGTGCTGAAGATGACGAGGATGTTGAAGAGGAAGCAGATGAGGTGGTTCCTGATGGTGTTGAGGAGGTGGAGCTTGCTAAAATAAACCTTGAGAAAAAAGAGAGGGAACAAAGGTTGCTTCTTGATGATATTCGAAAATTGTCTCTTTGGTGTGATGCTTCTGGGGATCCACATCAAGAAAAGGAAAGTGACTTATGGATGATATCTGGTGGAAGATCTTTGCTGGTAAGAAATGAATCTTTTTAACAATCTTTTAATTGATGTGACTAGATAATTTTATTTGCAGTATAGAAGCTTGTTCCTAAATATTCTGGTCGTGTTGGTGACAGAAAAAGAAGTGGATGTTTGGCTGTTAAGAAATTAAAGATTGTTGGGAGGAGAGTTACTTAGCGTTCTTTTTATATCCATATATATGTATATGTATGTATTGTGTATATATGTATGTATGTATATTACTAATAAAAAGAACAAATCTGGAGTAGGTATTACATGAAAGATCAACTTGCGAATATTTTAAAGTCACGTTTTTAAAGTGACTATGTAGTCTAGTTTGTTCATGTATGGCTATATACTCACGATTTTCTCCTCTGAAATTCTTTTTTATATTTAAAATGAAAATAGGATTGCTAAAGCATCACTATACAACCTATATCAATCATCTGTAATATTCTTGATAACATATAAAAGAAAAGAAATATAAAAATGGGGGGTCCATACTAAACCATTTAGGAAAACCAAAAATTGTGGAAGCAGACATCTATCTCTATAATAATCACAAGAAATATAGGGGAATTCCCTCCCACCAAATAATATCAACACCTCTAATAGCATAGTTAGCCAAACTATCAACACATATATTGTTTTTAATTAGGAAGTGAGTTTAAAAACGTAACTCTCTCACAGAACCGACTGAACCGACTCTGTAAGATGAGGATTGTCCCACCTGTATATTGTAAATTGACCTAGTCGATGTGAGATCTCCAACACTCCCCCTCACAGTGAGGCATATCGTGTGTGAGACTAGATATTTGTGAATGGTCCAACAATGACCCAATAGTGAGTGACATGATAAGCCCAACAAACCTTGCTAAGATAGACTCTGATACCATATTCAAAAGTGAGATTTTAAGCCTAAATCATCTTTACAAAACTAACTTTGTAGGTGAGAATATGCAATGTGCAATCTCCAACACCTTTAACCAAACCTATAACATTTTCCCATCTGTTTCTTAATCTCCAAGTAAAAAAATAATAGAAAGAATAATTTTTTGTTTTCTATTTGGCATTTGAGGAATGCTAAACTTTCACAGGTAAATTCATTCTACTATTATGGTTGAGATAAGTTTTGACATGTGTAGATTATTATTTTATATGCATATTTCAGTATATGACAAATCACATGTACATAGCTAATCAACAATAGTTGACACTGGCAGGTCCAGGGACTGAAGAGAGAACTTGTAATTGCTCAAAAATCTAGAAAGGCTGCATCCGCCTCATTAAGGATGGCTTTTCAAAAGGCTGCCCAACTACGACTAACAGAGAAGGAGAAGAACAAAAGTCCTTCCTATGCTATGCGCATATCTTTGCAAATTAATAAAGTTGTTTGGAGCATGCTTGTTGATGGTAAATCCTTTGCTGAAGCTGAGATTAATGACATGGTAAGAATTATTTTCTGAACCGGTTCTGTCTTCTCTCTATGTTTCCTTCCAAAGTTTAGTGAAGTCAAGTTAAATTTGCTTCTCACAAAGTACCCAATGCTTTCTCAATATCAGTTCTTCTATGTATCATGTTTTTCTTAGTGTGTTAATATTTTTATTAATTAAATACATTCTAAATCTAAAGTTTCTTGCTTCGAAGTGTGTTTTATTTAGGTGATTTTAGAGAAATAATTACTTTTTATGTCAGCTTCCCGAGAGAGCTTTTATAAAAGGTGATTGTTTCTAGTGAAAGAAAAGATATTCCAAACATTGGCTAAGACAATTTTACCTAGACTAGATGATATAGAAGGCATTCTTACATGATTAATGCCTACCTTAGTAAGCCATTGATTTTATCCCTAACTGCTATGGGTAACAAAGGAAAAATCACATTAGTCTTTTATATAGTTTGGTTGTTGTTTCCTATTCTTGCTCCTTTGCCCGAGAATGGTGGTTCCTTTCTAGCAATTTGTTTTGTATCTATCTTTATTCATTTCTTTTTGGTCACAATTTGGTTGATTAAACTGACTCTGTTTCATGTTGCCAAATACTTAGATATATGACTTTGACCGGGATTACAAGGATGTCGGCATTGCCCGGTTTACAACAAAATATTTTGTTGTCAGAAATTGCCTGCCTAATGTCAAGTCTGATATGCTTTTGTCAGCATGGAATCCTCCATCTGAATGGGGAAAGTATGTAATTTTTATTGGAGTTTCTCTTAATTCCTTGGTGCTTATGTAATATATTAAGCAATAAACTATTGTAAAAAATTAACTTTTTGTAGATTTTTAAATTTACTTATTATGAGTTCAACATAATCATAATAAAATACATAAGTAATAACAGTCTGCACATTTATCTCTGTTCTAAAATAAAAATCAAAGTGGTTCAAACTGGTTTTTCACATCAGTTCTTACCCAATTTGTGCTGGTTCTTATGGATTTTTTTCTCACCAATTTTCTGCAACTCTGAACCAGTGATCTGACAAATTTTAGTGCAATGTCTGGTTTTAATAGCTATGCTTTGTCTGAATCATTGAGATAGATTGTTTCAATTTAGATTGAGGTTCTGATTCAATTCCATCATTGTCTCTCTCTTTCTTCACCCATATGTTGTGCTTTTAATCATGATATAGTTTTTACATGTCTGCAAATAAAACAAGTCAGGAGTGTTCTTTCATTTGGCATTTTGATGGAGGAAAATGGGTGTTTAAAAGCTTTATGATTCTTATATCTAAGTTGTATGTTTTGTCCAAATACTTTCCGAGAGAATAGCCCTCTGTTGTCATGAATTGCACGAGCCATTTCGTAGTTAGATGTACTGTTAGACAGAGTTATGTAGGGTGGATCTGCCTAAAGCAGGGAAAAATGTCCTGTACTCTTGGACAATTTGTTTATTTGTAGTTACTCTATTGCAGTTTTCAAAATGTTAGGAGCAGTATAGTGTTATATAATAAGATAAGTGATAACAATTCAGGAAGGTTTCCAAAGTTGTGACTATCTAGTCCATTGAATATGAAAACATGTGAGTTATTTAGTGTCTTTTGGCTTGGGATTTCCTACCATTCTCATAGAGCATATACAATAACTTTATCAATTCAAACCCTTAAAGAGGGAAAATTCTGCCTCTTTATATTTGCTATATATGTTTGACTCTGAAGTAGTTCATTTGGCTGATGTCTCTCTGATATGTTTATATTAAAATTTTCTTATATCCATTTTTAAAGGCTAGGAATTGCATATTAAATCTTGCTGTATTTGTTGCAAGTACTGTATTGCATGACCAACTTTGTGAAATTTCTTTTCAGAAAGGTGATGCTTCGTGTGGATGCAAGGCAGGGAGCTCCGAAGGATGGAAATTCTCCCCTTGAACTTTTTGAGGTAATAATTTCCTATATGTTTTTGGGATCCGTAAAGTTGGAAAATCAAGCAGCGAAATGGACTCCATTCTTAATCAAATTATTTTTCTTGCTATTTCATTGCTGGTCTCATTGGTTAAAATTGAAACCACTTGTCATGCTTATCTCAAGTTATATCTGAAGATAATGTAATACTGCCAAGTCAGTATCAGAATGTTTTTTCACTGATGGGGCATTGGTATGAGGATGAATTTTTTATATGGCATAAATGGCTGGTTATCTCATATCAGCTAAGGTCTTTCCTGTGATGCACCTTTCTTTGAATAAACTACTGCAATGCGAACTTCATATTTAACAGCAATTGCAGTGACATTAATGTACATATCAAGGTCTAAAGAAATTTTAATCTGCATTTTGTGTTTCTAAGAATCAAGAAATTTTAAATCTGCATTTTGTGTTTCTAAGAATCTGAAACTAAATGTGCTATTATTTTTGAAAGGTTTGTTTGGAATGTCTGAATTGGTTCAGCTTGTTTCTTATATGAACTTACTTTTCTATATAGGTGGAGATTTATCCCCTTAAGATTCATTTAACAGAGACAATGTACAGAATGATGTGGGAATATTTCTTCCCAGAAGAAGAACAAGATTCACAACGTCGACAGGTTATTTTAGGATACTAATTTCACATAATTTATCTTCAAAAGCCAAGGCTAAGTTAGCAGAAAAAACTGAAAGTTAAAATAATCTGTAAAGTTAAAATAGTAGTTATTTTTACAGGAGGTTTGGAAGGTTTCAACCACTGCTGGAGCAAGACGTGTAAAGAAAGGTTCATCACTTCTTGAAGCTTCTGCTTCAAGCAGTCATTCAACAAAAGAGTCTGAGGCCGCATCCAAGTCTGGCATATCTGCAATGCTATTTCCCACAACAAGTCAACCTTCAGTCCATGGTGACTTAGTTCAAGTGAGTATTTGATTAATTGTCTAAGACATGGTTCTCAGGTCAGATTATTATTAATAATATCAGCAGATGCTAACATTGATCTCCATTGATGGAGAGCCAAGAAAATAGTTTACTCTTTTCCTTTGTTTTCCCAATTTATTTATGAAACCTGCTAAAAATGCCAGACTCTTTCCTCAAGGAATTTATGAAACCTGCTTGTAGGCATCAAAAACACAAAATGTCAAAGCAAACTCTGGTGGTACTGGTACAAACCCCGAGTTGAGAAGGACATCATCTTTTGACAGAACTTGGGAAGAGACTGTGGCAGAATCTGTAGCTAACGAGCTTGTGTTACAAAGCTTCTCTTTGAAAAATGGTCAATATGGTCCTACCGAGCAACAAGATGAAGCAGCAAAGAATAAATCAAAAGATTCAAAAGGTGTGAAAGGTGGTCGTTCATCTCATGAAGAAAAAAAGGTGGCCAAGTCTCATGAAGAGAAGAGATCTAGGCCACGAAAGATGATGGAGTTTCACAACATTAAAATCAGCCAGGTTGATCATTTTGGTCCTTTTGGTTAAATAGTTGTCTATCATCACTTCTGGTGCAGAAATTCAAATTGAACCTAAAATTCATGGATTATTTCTTACAGGTTGAGTTATTGGTTACATATGAAGGTCAGCGATTTGTTGTAAATGATCTGAAATTATTGATGGATCAATTTCATCGAACTGAGTTTACTGGAACTTGGCGACGATTATTCTCACGAGTTAAGAAGCACATCATCTGGGGAGTTTTGAAGTCTGTAACTGGAATGCAGGTAATGAATGACTTACAGTATTCTTTCTCCTTTCATTTTGTTCATACTCATACACAAACCTATCCTTTTCCTTTTTACACCCATCTGCTGTTATTACCTACCACTTGAAATTTATGTGGTCACTGTAACTTGACAGAATAGGAACTTGAGTGAAATTGTTATTTTTCTGGTTTCCTTTAAAATGGTCTTTTAACAGTTAAGAAACATACACTTTATTAATAACAAAGGCCTATTTCGTGGCATCTTTAGCTGTTGTACTAAATATTTTCAATGTGTTTCTTTATATGATTATGTAGGGTAGGAAATTTAAAGACAAAGGCCAGAGTCAACTCACTGGTGCTGGTGTTCCTGAAATTGATCTTAACTTTAGTGACAATGAAGTCCAAACAGGAAAATCTGATCAATATCCACCATCTTGGCCTAAGCGTCCAAGTGATGGTGCAGGTGATGGATTTGTAACATCCATTAGAGGACTGTTCAATACTCAACGTCGCAAGGCAAAGGCATTTGTGCTTCGAACTATGAGGGGAGAAGCTGATAATGATTTTCAAGGTGATTGGAGCGAGAGTGATATGGATTTTTCCCCATTTGCACGGCAGCTCACGATCACAAGAGCCAAAGAACTTATTAGGAGGCACACTAAGAAGTTCCGTTCGAGAGGACAGAAAGGTTTGTTTTTCAATTTCATGATGTTAATTTTATTTTTTGTATGTGCTGTATTGATTTGTTTCGTGGACAACTTTTTATTTTTTGGATTTCATTTAGAAGAATATATAATTTGAAGAAACGAGAAAGTATGCGTATGGAAAAGATCTTATTATTAAAAGTATTAGAAATCCCCTACAAAGAGAAAAAGAAAAAGAAAGCAAACAAATTAGGGGTGTTCACGGATTGGCTTAGGTAGGATTTGGGCAAACCCATTACCGAACTCAAGAAAAAATATCGGGTTGGGTTGGGTTTCTGCATTTTTTATGTTAAACCCAACCCAACCCACTCTTGAGTGGACTGGATTGAGTTGGGTCAATTGGGTTATAAGATTTTAAAAACTTTCTTTTCTTTTGTTAAAAATTGTAATTTTCAAGTATAAACCTAATAAAAAAATATAACACAATCTTTACAAAAATTAATTTGAAGCTTCAAGTAAGTCCTAAACAAGCTTTTCCAAACTAATTCAAGACATAAAAAGAAAAATATAACACAATTTATCTATAACATAAGTATAAAAATGGGTCTCGGTTTGGGTCTCGGGTCATCCATACTAAATCCATCACCCCACTAGTATAAGAGTGAGTTAGTTTGGGTTGGGTTAGGTTTGACCCAATCATAAATGAACCTAATCGATTAGATCGGGTTAGGTCATCGGCTAATTCGACCCAATGAATACCCCAACTAAAATGGCTAAGGAAAGGATGCACCAAAGGGGTCTGTCTACATATAAATAATTTAAATTCTCTGTTGACAAAACTATCGTAAAAAGCACCGATGCGAAGCCATAAACACAACCCAAACCCAAGTAAATTTGCTTTACAATTTAAAGAATATCCAAGAACATAATTTTGTACTCTAGTCAAAACCATTTTTTAATTGATCTTTGGTTATTTGATTTGAAGTCAAGCACCCAACAATACAAGGCCTATACCCAAAACCCAGACAGATGACTGTCTTCCAAAACTTTTTGCATAAGCGAGGAGAAATTGCTCCACTGTGATTGAAAATACCATGTGTCATCAAGAATCCCTTCACATAACCATTTAAATTAGCTGATTACAGGGTAAAATAAACACGCTACTGTTGCTGAACTTGGCCTGTACATAACACCTTGGAAGAAAGAAACCCGAGGTCTAAAAATCCATCTGAAATAATTGTTAGTTATTGAGTACAGATATCCAAACAGAATGCTTGTTTTGTAGGGAGTTTTAATTTTTCCAAATGCAGTTTGTTTAGGAGGAGGAACTGTGATGATTAGAAAATTGAGTGGGTTCTTATAAAGAAGTATGCTAAAATATTCAAGGTCCTAATTCTCCTTTAAACAAAACTTAGGTGCACAGCATGGGAAATTTTGGTTATGTTCTCCAGTCAAAATTGAAGTTTCATCTCATTAACCCGCAACAGCATTCTCTATTGCATGGATTATTAGAATGAAACCCCAGTTTGATTAAGGAACAACAACCAAAGCATTTATGGTACTGCACCTAAATTTCACAGTCCTTTCTCAGTTGTTAACAAAGACTAGTAGAATTTAAGTTTTATGAACTATGCTTTGGTCTTTTAAGGTGGTATGTGTTAGGGGATTGCTGTAATTTTCTTTGGATAATTCAATGCTCTTTTCTAAACATGGTTCACAAGCTTGTAAAACCTGTGATGCCTCTGTGCTGTGATCCTAATGTGCAAGTTTAGACTCCTCTTTTTTATTCTTTTGCCTCCTCTCTCTGGATCAATTCCTATTTGTTGTTAATATATCGACTAGAGATTAGAACATTTCATTGTATTGCAAACCTCACATCATGAGCCGGTTTTATGGGGTTGAGTTAGGCTTAAAACCTACTTCTTAACATAGTATCAGAACCATTTTCGAGCCTATCCTAGCGAGTGTTTGTTGGGCTTATCAGGCCACTCGCTATCGGGCCGTTATCGGACCACCCATAACATATATCTCCACGCACGAGTTAGTAGCCTCGGCGTGAGGGGGTGTGTTGTTAATATATCGACTAGAGATTAGGACATTTCATTGTATATAAGTGGATGCAAACCTCACATCATGAGCCGGTTTTATGGGGTTGAGTTAGGCTTAAAGTCCACTTCGTAATACTATCCTTAGTTTCTTCTAACTCCATTCGTTTTTCTATTACTGTTGGATATCATTGCTAAGTCATGGTAGTCGCTAGTGATAATTTTTCATATGAATAGAATAAAAAATAATATGAATTACACTTATATGTATCCTAAACTGCTTTCCTCCCCTTCCATTGGGTTGGTATTTGTCTTCAACAAAAATATCCTGACTAAAAGAGTTAGAATGTAGTTGACAAAAATAATGAATGATTTTTTGGTTTTCTAAAATTACAAATATTTTGATAAAGCTAAAATATGAGATAGATAGAAGGAATACTTTAGTTGATTGAATACCCATACTTTCAAGATTATTCTGGCCTTTGGAACCTAACATTTACAACAAACTCAAATTATCTATCTCTCAAGACTGCGGATGAGTCAAGGTTTGAAAATTTGCTATTCAAAGTTGTGTTGGGTATTTGACTTCCTGTTCTTTATTTTCTGCTTATCGCTACCTGTCATTTTGATTACTTGAGGAATGAAATTTGACTCTCTTCCAGGCTCATCTTCACAACAAAGAGAATCACTACCATCATCACCACGAGAGACAACTCCATTTGACAGTGATTCTTCAAGTGGATCCTCACCCTATGAAGATTTTCATGAATAGAAATGTTGTCATCTAAAGGATTTCCTACTTGTCAGCTGAGCGTGACGCTCACTTCTTAAGTACTCAGTATACAAGAGCGTGAGAGAGGATCTCTGTATTAAGAAGAACTTCGGGTGAAAACTAGACATCTTGTGCAGAGGGGCTATTGGAATGGAAAGTGAACTTCGGACGCGATATACTTCATGGTTGGTGTAGATTGCTGTTGTGTATTTTCTGTGGCAACCCAAATCATCGGTGAAAAAGAGCCTTGCTTTCATCTCGCATCTAAAATTTCCTATGCAACACCAATCACACGTCTAACATTTCTATTCTTGTCCACAGCTTCAGTCACCGGTGAGGATCCTTTTGTTCATCTCTTGCGTCGTTTTCGGGTTGTATATTCCTGTAGCTTCTGTTCAATGTGCAATGTTTGGCTTCTTAATTTATTAGCAAATAGGAGCCTAGAGGTTGACATGATTATGTACATACATTTGATTATATTTTGAAAAATAGAATAAAAGCAGTATCTTCCTTCACACACATTTAGAATTCAAAGGAATAAGGCCTGTGTAGGATGATATTTAACTAATTGATCAAACCGATACAATGAAGGCATGAACTTTCTGCACTCCGTTAATCTTTTGGGTCACGTTCTATTTATTTGTAAAACAAATTCTGAAAAACTCATTTCAAAAAGAGTGATAAGTTACTACTCAAGAAACATTCTGAGGCGCTTTATATGTTGTTTTCTCATAAATTAATTATGAATAATAACTCTCAGTTTCATTTCGCACGTTGCGCTTCTCCAACAATCCAGATATGATAATCTAAAAACAATCAACATATAAACGAGGACGAGCCATGACATTGTAGCTTGACCCAAACGGAGCCACAGCTTCTGTTTTTAATGGCAACGAAAAAGAGAAATGGATAAAGAATCGTCGATTACAATCTTGATTTTGTTGGAGATTTGTGAATAATTTAAGATCAATTCACCGTAAAGAAAAGGATGCTCTTGCGATTTTGACTTGCCAATTGTGACCTTCGTTTTTTTTAAAAAAAAAAAATATGTTTGAAAAGATGCCGCAGACAGAAAAGTTGGAAGGGAAGAGCATTTTCAAGCATCAAAATGACCGTTAAGGTTGATATATAATTTATGGGCGTGGAATTGTACAACGACGTTGACCAGATATACGCATCAATATTCATTCGTTCAAGCAAAGCAATGTTGGTCCCAACCCGAGTATCAAACAAATACTTTCTCTTGTCCCACACCCCATTCTGAATATTGATGCCAAAATAGAGTCCCCTCTGAGATATTCATTTACTACCATATGAGAAAAGTCAACTATACCATAAACTTATCAATTTTGGCCGAGAAATATTTCAAGAAACCAAGAACCTAGACTAGACTTGAAGATATTAACTTTGAGGCCTGAAGCTTTACGAGAATCACTAAGCACCTCCTGCACCATGCGCCATTTCTCTTCAGTCATCTTCTTTGGATCATTAGGACTAACTTGTCCATACAAAGACCAAATATGCGGTGATAAAGCTCTTTTATTTTATAATTGAGTGACGCCAGTGCGATAAACTTTCTTATTTTAAATATGCTTCTAGTTGCTTGATTAATTTATTACTAAGTTTTTATTCCTATTACTAATATAGTTATATCATTATATGTTTATTTTTCTCTGAAATGTTTATTTTCAGCAATGTTTTCTGTACAAGACATTTGGTAGAGGTATTAGTCAAGTTTCTTTTTCAAATTATTTAATTAGAAAAAAAAATTAAATTTGAAAGATTAAAAACAAATTTAACTCAAACCAATGAGAAGTGTTTGTAGATCCATCTATGTAACGACATTAGCATTGCAATTATATTAGTATTCTTCACATCACAACAACATATATAGTAAGCTGACATATTACATCTGCTACCTGACATATATAGTGTGTGGTCTTTGCAAAACTAGCATTAGATAAATGGTTTTGTACATATGGGTCAAATGCAGTTGCTTCCTAAAAGTGTCCCAGAAAGTTGGGGCCATTAAAGAATTTCAAAAAGAATTAGCCAACAAATATATTGCAGCTTAGCAGATGCAAAGTACACCTTATGGCCGAAAGTCCGGTGATAGTCTCCACATTGGATTGTCTAAGTCTAATAAAATATGAGATGAACCAACCATACAAATGGCAGTGATTTGTTTTTGTTAATTTAAGTAGTTTAAGGTTATACTATAAATCATTTAGAAAAAGCTTTCACAAAGAGAAATGTTTTAGAAAGAAGATATTGTTGTACAGGTCTTCTTATTCATTTCATCTTGTCTTTTCATTACAAACTATTCCCTTTTATAGAGGATGTCCTAGCGTAATCCATTTCAGGGACTACTTTTGTCACACGTCTTACAATCTTATCATAACTTTACATGTTACAACTTTTCATGTTACAACTGGAGCTGACCGAGGTCGTACATAATATCTCCATGAGATCACCTTTATTTGGATATTATATTGCACACCTTATCTTATAGTTGAAATTACATAATCTTATTGTCATGAGTACGACATCAATTGGATATCACACTGGCACACCTTATCTTACCGTTTGGAGTACGATATATTCCCTTCATTCACTTTACTTCAGACTCTTCACCTATCTGATCGGGTAGAAACTGAACAGTTGAATTGATAAGCCTGAGACTTGGTCATACTTCCATGCAAAGGATCATTATAGGGAAACATCTTTTTGTGAATAATTTATTCCATTAACCGTTCATTATAACTAAATCTTCTGGAACATAGAATTCTGTTGAAGATTTGAAGTAGTTTAGATGAGAAGAGGGGCTAGGAATCACTCTAGTAACATTCTGGGTAGAGCGGGATGATTGATCTTTAGGGAAACCATTAATTTCTCTAAGATGATTTGTAAGTTGGTGTTTATAACTATCATCTAAAGGATAGTTCTCAAAGGTCCGCCACAAATATGCTTCATTCCAAAATCAGAATTGTGCAGCAGGGTTTTAGAAATGTGGCCTATTATGACCAATGATGATTGAAGTCGATTGTTGAAGCTTGTGTTTTGGAATTTTCCTTTTTTTTCTTTAAGAGAAAGGATCTTTTTTTCTTTAAGAGAAAGGATCTTTTTCCTTTGATATGCTTAACATTAAAATCGTACCTAGAGAGCCAATCTTTTAATCTTAGGATTTGTGGGTCAAGAGGTATTTTGTTCTTGAACTCTAAGATGTTTGGAAAAAAAGAGTTATCCATTTGTACCTCTCAGGTGTAAATAACATTTTTTGATCCCATTTTTTACTGCTAACGCCTCCTTGAAGGTGGTATGATAATGTTTCTTAGCTTCTTTGAATTGTTCACTGCAGTGTCCAAATAGTTTTTCCCATCGATTTCTTCTATTAACACTCCTCCCCAATAATGGTCACTAACATCTGTTTGGAGGATCCTTTTCCCATTTCCTAGTATTTTTAGAGCCGAAGGTGACTGAGCTATATTTTTAAGTTCTTGTATGACTCGAGTTTGCTCTCCTCCCCAACGAGGAGGGTTTTTCTTGAAAAGTTTAGAAAATGGCTAGTATATTTATTTGCCCGAATGAAGAATGAAATCCCTGATATAGTTGAGGATCCCCAAAAACTGTGGAATATGTTTGATAGTCAATGATTGATCTAGAAAGTTAAGTAACTCTTCGGCTTAGGTGTTAGACTCTTTGAGAAAAATGCATCCCTAAAATATCAATCTTTGTCTGCACTATATGGATCTTTTTTCTTCTGAGAACATTACCCAATACTGATTTTCTAAATCAAAGAATTGGTTGAGTAGGGTTTAATGGGTTTCCATATCACTGTTAATTTATTTATATTTTTTTCTATTATAAATATTATTAGGGGTAGAAATGAAAAAATTATTATTATTATATTAAAAAATTAAAATGGAATTTATTTTGAAATCTATGTTCTCTTATTACATAAGACATATAATGTGAGGAAGAGAGTAATAGTTTTCTAAAAGTAGTTAAATATAGTAATTCTCCTATAGTACTATAAATTCAGTTTCGGAACTTGCACATACTGGTTAATTGACTTGAAGTAAGCTTAAAAATTCTAACAATTATATCTTACTATAACTATGCACATTGTTAATACTACTGACTATAATAATGACGACAGTGGCAATTGTTTTGGGCTCAGCGCAACAGCATGTGTATGGAAGAAAGAACACAGAGAAGACGATGATTAATATTTATTTTATATGTATATGTACATTTGGAACAAGTCTACCTGTACTAATTATAACATATTGAAATGTTCTCACCAAGAGGCGAGCGAGCAGCAGAAGCCTAAACTTCACTGAAGGTCCTAATTAGCACACCGCTGCGTTGATGTTCAAATACCCATCCTTGAGTGGCAGAGCATATCACCATCTCTAAAATCAGGGTTGCAGAGCTTTGATCTCAATGAAATTATTATAGTGAGTAGTAGTAACACACCTGACTAATGAATATTTTATGATATAAACACTTCAGAAAAATCACATTGTAACATATACACAAACAATGTTAGGCCGGAATAGCAGAGCTTCTTGACATATGCTAATCCGTAATCATTTCCATTTCCGAGGGCTACAATCAGTCATAACCCCCAATTTTCTAATTATTTCTGGTATGTATCACTGCTTCTAGATCTGCATCTCATTAGTACATCAACAGTATACTACAGAGGGACCATTATATAAAACCCCTCAACGTAATGAATCACTTAGTACCTTCTAATCAAAGTTTCCTGGAATGTCTATATCTGTATCTGAAGGATTAGAAAGTTCGACCAGAGGTTCCTGAAGATCAAATGAATGTTATAAATAATTTTGTTACCTACATTTTAACTTTCATTGGTAAAGAGTGGCTATTTAAACTCAGATGAAGTCGCCCGTACAATTGTGTAGAGTTGTGAATACCTGTTCTGTGTCATTTGTTGAAGAATCACCGAGTCCTGGTGGCAGAGCATTCCTAAAGTGGTCTGCAGTTTCAGGCAATTCCTGAATAAGAAATCACCCCAATACCCATTAGACAAGTATCATAGCAATTCATTATATGCTTTCATTTTCGCAATACCTGAGAAAATGTTATGCACGCATATATAATAAAACTACCTCATCACTAGGGTTTACTGCATGACCACTGGAACCATCAGCCGTGTTGGACTTGGACGGATCTTCAGAACTACCCTGCATACCCCATGAAAATTTTCATGAAAATGAAAAAAAAAATGCAGTGCCGAAAATGAATTTGCAATATGTAAAAGATTGTACTTGCTCATCATGGATTCCGGGCAATTCCCCTTCAATAACAGAAGTAGGCGGCTTGACATCAATAGGAATGTCCTGAAAATTCCATTCACGTTGAGAGGAGGAGAGAACGTATGAGAAAGGGGAGAGAAACAGAGGAGATAAGAGAATGAAAAGACAGATGTGTGATAAAAGACAGTCCAAAAATTTCCAATTCTAACCTATTTTAATAGAATTTAAATTCTATAATTTTAAATGATTAAAATAATATCGTATTTTTAAAATGTTCTTCAAAAGAAAGATCATCCGAACAACATATTTCACTACAGAGTATTTTAAATTCTTTAAAAAATTACTTCCTCCATTAAAACACAGGATAAAGGAAATTTATTATTCATGTCAACTGTTTTCACTGTTGGTGAGAATCAGAAGTATTTAACTGGAAAGTTTCATCCAGATACCTTTATCCAATGGGGTTTTTTTTACCAGTGATCTTTGACTTTGTTACTAAAGGAAAGTGACTGAATCGTAATTTAGAGCATCAGTAACTTTACTCATGACCAAGATATTACGTTATCCTCCCCCTACTTTTACCTTTCTTTTTATCTCTAATGAATTTAATTTTCCCATAAAAAAAGTGTGAAATTATTTACCAAGGAAAAACTTAAGATATTGCACACCCGAGAATTTATAACAGATCCATCAATGAAACCGTTTCATTTGGAACTGATAATTGAAAATATAAGTAAAACTGATCCCCTTCGCAGTTACAATCAGGGAATAAATTGGAAGAAAATTAAGCTCTCTGTCTTACATACATACCAGATCACTTTGCTCAACAGAAAGATTTCTTCCTCCTTTGCTGAGATCTCTGAGTGTGCCCTGTCAGAGTTAAGAAGTGGATTCAGGGGAAATGAAGATATTTGCAAGGTGCAAACAGTTCTTATTACCATTGGGGGGACCAAGTCCATGACATGAACAATGGAAGGGCACCATTGAAGATAATAAATGGCCATGGCTTAGTTTACACACTATAGTAGCCTACCTAAGCTAAAGAAATCCAAAACAGCTGCCAATTATTATTAGGGAAAAAATATTATACATCAGATTTTGATAATTCTACTTCAAACGTATATGGCCTTTCTGAAGACAAGAAGTTTGACATAAAACTACACGATAGTATATCATTTCATCCATGTAGCTGACTTCATTTAGAGGAAAATATTTTTGTTGTTGGAATTAATGAAATTCAGATGTTGAAGTTCACACCAAGCATTTCATCACAACCAAACTTATTGCACAATGACTAACCTTGTTAGCCCACATAAGGCCGCATGCATTGCATAAAGTCCTTGGTCCAGCTGGCCCCCGACGCATTGCAGGAGTATTATTTTCAGTGACACCACAATGGTGACATCTACGTCTAGAAGACATGAAAAAGCAAGGAGCGTGAATAATTAATGTTTACAGAAATGGAATAACAATACATCCAAACTTTAAAACTCACACAGATTCAGAATGAAAAGTGCCATCTTGAGCAGAACTCCGTGCATCCCAATTAGATGAACCTGGACTTTCTTTCAAGGATGCAAACTGCCCATTCTTCCTATGCATTCTAGCAAGATTAAAAGACATAAAAAACAGAACTCAAAAAAATTATAAATATAAATATAAAAGAACACATTAAACTTAAAAAACAACCTGAAATCAAACAAAGCCCTACGAGGAGCCCTAAAAAAACTATCAACATAACGCATTATGTTCCACAGTCCTTATAGCTGCTGAGAAATATGCTCACTGATTTGACTTTACCTGATGACTACCCCTTGACATTATAAACTCTACATATCACAATCAAGTTCAAATGTATTGGGTTCGCCCTGTTAATGTTAGTCTGGACAATATTTTTATAACTTGTTTATCACGGGAACATAATGCTAGAGTTGTGACATTGACAGTTTTTTATAACTCCCACCCAGATCACATTATGCTAAATTTTTCATCTTATTTAGTATTTTACATTCTTTTAATTTTACCATCATCTTTCATTTTTTTTACTTTATTAGTATGTTATTGTTGCTCCTTGATTGCCGGTGATTCTGTGTAAACTATGTAATAATACACCAACAAACGAATACGAAAATACAGAAACATATACGAATACGAAAATACGTATAATTTTTAAAATGTAAGATACAAGAACATATATTTATATATTATATAATTATGAATTATATAAATTGACAATAAAAATTTGTGGACAAATATGTTTGATTTTTTTTAACAAAAAGATGTTTTTCATATTCAAAAGGATTTGTTATTTATTTTTATAATCATATTAAAAATTTATACAAATATTGAGTTTTTAGAAAATTAATGTATTTCTCCTTTTTAAAATTGTGTTAAACCTATGTTAGAATCGTCAGAATTCAACAAAGTAATATATTTTTTGAATTGGAAACTTCACTAATACATATCGGACGAGTGTATGTGTCTGATACGTGTATCCGACATAGACACGCTATTTAAGAGAAATATCCGAGTTTCATATTGTGTAAAATTTAATTTCGGTGATTTCTTCTTTATCATGAATTTCTTTAATTTCAGATATTTTGTTTTGTTTTATTTTTTATTATTTAGTTTGTATTATAATATTTAAAATAACGGCTATCCCTCCCCCTATTGAACATTTAGAGTTAGCCACTACGCACCTATCCAAGATTGATAATTATGTTTCAAAGACCTACCACAGTGATTAAGAGTATAAACGCTGAGATAACTGAGTGATGATATTATTATCACAACCAAGTCAATTTCCATTGGAAAAAAAGTCATCACATATTTAGGTGAAACGGGTGCCATACAAAATTTTATTTACCTCTGTGCCACCTCTTTTCTCACGGTATACCTAATTTTCTTGTCAAAACATCTCTCCTTTCGTTTCTCGCGGAATCTGACCAAGGATGCTATTCTTCGTGAAAGGTTCGAACGCTTTGGATTATCACCCATACCCTAGAGTTTTAGTAAAGTACTCAAACTCAAATGCAAGCCTAAAATTGCAATACAAGATATCAATCTGATCTCGTTAGTAAATATACATTACCCTGTTACTTTGATCAAATGGTAGTTCAACTACAGGCACACCTGCGTGCACATCACGTCCTCCCAAAAGCAGCAAGACGGCTTGAACCTGCAAAGTAAAATTTGATCACCAAGCATTCCTCTGTCGCCATTCTTTCGAAGAGTTGAACATTACATAGGTTTAATTTAAATGCTGGTTTTTATATGTTCCATCAATTGTTTGAAATGATCAGAAAATAGTTAGCTTCACTTTTACTATCAAAGGTTTGGTTAGCTCTAAAAATCAATTGACAAGTACCTAGCATTTGGAGAATTCCTCCTCAAAATCTAACTAAGAAGTGAGAACTAAATAGTTAAATATTTTTTTACCAGAAAAAAAGAATAAATAAATAAGCAGAACACTTTGATGTTCCAATCCTTTATACAAAACCAACCTGTCATTCAGTGTTTGATACTTAGTATCTATCGTGCAATTTACCACACACATATACAGTCCTTCCTATATCTAACTAAATCTTATACCTTGCTTGTGGTTTTATCATTGACAACCTAGTATAGAAAGGCTCAAAACACTTAAAAACATGTCTTTAGAATTATTAACCTATATGCGCTAAATTGGCCATCACCATTTCAATTTGGTCCAAGACAACCTGTCCAACAGCAATTTACAGCACTAATGTATTGTGATTGTTCATCTGGAATTGTGTTCCATGACCTCCCTGTAACCTTTAGATAGCTTCCAGGTTCTTGCTTCAGCCAATGCATAATTTGTATGCATCTTCTTCCCTGTGTTTGCTATCTCTATTTTCCTGATACAACTAACCTCAACTATGCGTATGTATGCACTGAACAAACAATTAGCCAACATTACATGCCATGATAAACTGCAAAATACTTGCGATGCTGCTTGTGTTTTGTATTACCTTTAATTGTGTGGGCACAGTATGAGTTTAAAAAATATATGTGTATACACTGAATATAGATGAATAGGCAAGTTTATATTCTGAAATCCTCCCACTTACCGAGACTTCCTCTGTATTACTCAACTCAAAAAGGGCCCGTCTATATCAGCATTCTCACACAAAGCCTAGGGCTAAGGTACAGATCAGCATAAGAGAATTGTGTTTTGGGTATTTTGTTTTCATTTGCATCATACACATTATCACTTCAGCTCCGTTCTAGAATCCTGTTTCTTTGATTCCATATAATCCATATGACAGTCACCACATACCTTTCCCTGAGTTCACCTTTTATGAGATATAAAAATAATTAAAATGCTCCTTTGGCTGATTATGTGAACTAATGATAATCCCCACCCACCTATCACACACTTGATAGGCTATTTTGCACCCCATATATATTATACTCAAGTTCCTATCATTAGTTGACTCGGATTATGGATACTACTAAGGCTCAAGACTCAAGAGGAATATTAATAAAATATACTCTTTTACTGGTTAAAATTCATTTGAAACTCACTAAACACTCCACGGAGCTCTATAATGGGACACGCATCATTTATGACACAAATGATCTCATCCCATAATATATTAGAAGCGAGTTTAATTTATTTTATAATGTCTCCGTGATATTAACTTAAAATTTCAAATCCTTAAAAGTATCCGAAATGGGCTCAAAAACCCTTCTATTTTGGTAATTATAGTTTATAACTTATTACATTCTACTTAAGAAAAATTACAGTGCTATCTCGTTTAGTTGACGCAATTAAGTCTTGGTACAATGCAATATCCAAAATGGTGAAGCCTAGGTCAGAGGCTACATCTATATCATTCCCAATACTGAGCCTTTCCAAACTGCTTCTTCTTCAATAAATAGCTTAATAATAACATATTGTAAACAAACAACCCAACTCTGTAGCACATTTTCATATCTTTCTTTAATTGTGACCGAGACGTAGCCCACACATCCTGCAGAGTTTCACTCGCTTCGGATTACCCCCTTACAACAAAAATACATACCATTGCATAAAACTATCTCGTTGATGGAATTTTACTTCATTCCGTGTCTACTGTTTCATTATCTCTACTTTGAAAGAAAATATCTATATCCGCAAGCTACAGAGCATGTAATTTTATTAAAATTAGTTAAAACCTTTGTGTTATTTACTTTTTCTACAATCCTCACGCTACACTCACCGCCCCTCAATTTGTTAGATTTACCGAAAAACCTATAGGACCCAAGCCAATTGCAATGAATTATGTCAACAAAACGACGAACAATACCATAACAAAACAAAAAAGAAAAATCGTCGAAGTTCGAGAACATTCCAAGACATGTTAAAAAAAGAGAGTATAAAAATAGAATCATCACCTTCTGAGGAGTGACTGCGGGAAAGACATAAACCTCACCCTCGAAAGAAAGAGTAAGCTCGCTAGTCCTGGAGGGCATAGCAGGCAGCGCTTCATGAGTGGCAATATGCGCATCCTCCAAGTCATCCATAACATCGTCATCAGCACCATCACTGTCATCGTCGTCATGGACGGGTATCGCAGGGTCCTGGAAGTGCAGAGGCTGCGGATTGACGGACGCCATGAATTCCCCCACGTCTTGGAGAAGAGAAACCCTAATTTGTGAGGCGGTGGAGCATGGTTAACGTGAGGGAAATTGAGTTAAGAAGAAGGTGGTGGAAGGTTGGAGAAGGAGAGAAAAATGGAGGAAGTGAAGATCTGGAGAGAGAAGAGAGTGAAAATTGGTTTGACGGCGTGAGCGTGTTGTTGAAAAGAGAGAGAGAGAGAATATGAAGAAAGAAAGAAAGAATGAAAGTGGTAGTTAGTTATCCCTTGTGAGAAGGTGTACGGTTGTAGGGCGTAGGTACTTCTTCTCGAGTTAACGGTTCGCAGAGCAGTGTTGCTGCCATCTCACGTCACGTCTACTCATACATACATAATAGGTTAGCCACTTAATAATTGCTCAAATAATTCAACTTTCGGTTTTCTAGTTAGTTACACATGTATCTAATTTGTTAGCAGTTTTATTAAAAATATTTTAAGCTTTATTTTTGTTCAGATGTTAATATTTAAGAAATTAAAAGAACGAGACTAGTTGGAGATTCCCACGTCGACTAGAAATTAGAGTATTTCATTGTATATAAGTGGGTGTAAATCTCAATTTTATGAACCGGTTTTATAGGGTTGAGTTAGGCTTAAAGTCCACTTTCACATGATATCAGAGTCATCTTCGAATCTATCTTAACGAATATTTGTTGGGTTTATCAGACCATTACCCATAGTATGTTATTCCATATATAAGTAAACCTCAATCCTATGAACCAGTTTTATGGAGTTGAGTTAGGATTAAAATCCACTTCGTATAAGACTTTTGAAATATATGCGTATTAAATACTTTGTATTCTTAATTCCTTGACAGAAATCCTTTATGTTTTAAGATTATGAAAGAAGCGATGAAAAGAGTGTAGAATGTTATGATTTTTATAGCAGTGGGAGTGATGATGTAACGTGAGATGGTGTATTATTGGAATTGGGAAGCAACCATTTATAGATAGTTCGTGGGATGAATATTATGATGTTGGATCGGAATCTGCTTTGTGGTTCCTTGGTCTCTTGGATTCTGTTTGTGTCATTTTCTTTATTAAAAAACATTAAATTATTGCACTTACTGTTTTAGATGTTTGCTTCAAATATGTTTTCCTTTTTGCAATTTATGAAACACACCACACCCTACCACCACCTCACATCTTAGGATATTTTTGGTTACATCATATAGAATGTAGAAACATTAGAACATGGTAATAAGAAAAACAAGAAAGAGAACAATATATGATAAGTTATCCATTAACAAACATTTTTCCCAAAAAAAAGAGTGTATTTTATTCTATTGATAGTGTGCATCACTTTACCAAGCTTTTTTTGTTGGTACAAATTAAAGCATTTTTTGTTTGGACTTTGGACGATCCAACAGAGAAAGCACTAACCCTCCTTCTCAAAATCTTTATATTAGTTTGAAAAAAAGACACTACATTTAATTCCCATGTAGTAAAAATAGTTTTAAGTAAATCCTAAATATTACTATCTTTTTTTCTGGACGCAATTTTACAGCACAAAATAAGTTCAAAGTTTTTCTTAAAGTTTTTTTTTACATTCGATAATATACTAAAATTACAAATCGTCTAATTGTCTTATACTAAAATTTGTTTATTAATAATTTCCGTGTATTAATGTTTTTGTGTATGAGTCAGACTTACTTTTGTTTTGTAATTCACTCAATTGCTAATTTTTAAATGCATGTTTTTAACCCAAAATTTATCAATAGATTAAAGACTATCATATGCTACTCTATAAAATGAATTTAAAATGACAACTTTTTTTAAAATATTAGTGATTCAAACCTGAAAATGAGTAAATAAAATAAAATTTTAAAATACTTACACAGGGAAAAACTTATTTACGTCTTTGACAATATTTAGATAAAATTCTCCTTTAATACTTGAAATAAATATATAAAAGGTAAACAAAATTTATAGCATGATCAGTAAATTTATGAACATAAGTTCACAAAAGTTATTTTCATTTAATTTCTTCAAAATCTTTGAGTTGCTTTTGGCTTATAAAGAAAATAACTGCATTTTAACTTCTTATAGTTTTCTCATATAGGTTTTCATAACAAAGATATTCTTTCCAGTTTTTTAGGGTTGTTTTGTAGAGACCAAATAGTCCAATAAATTTTATAAATTATAATAAAATAGTTATTGAGTTTCTATTTACTCCCATTTTTCATTCCACTCCACAATAAATATAAGATTAAAGATTACATGATACATAGAGTATACGATAAAAAAAATGTAATTAATATGATTTTCAACTTTATAGATGACAAATAAATACAAATAAAAGGAAAGTGTGTTTAAACAAAATATTTACTTAAAAAAAGAGAGTAAATTAGTTAATAAAGTTAGAAAAAAAATATTGGTTCAAGTTTAGTAACAATTTCCGGACATGATAATTAATTGACATTTGTTGAGTTTGTCCTCTTCTTATCACGAATCAAATTTATTTTTTTAAATTTAAATAAACTCAATATCATTGTATTAATTAGTTAACTTCAATATTTTAAATATTGTTGTGATTTTTTCGTAGGTATTATAGAAGAAATAAAAAACAGTGAATAAATTAAATTTCTGATTTAATTTTAAATTAACTCACAAAGTAAAAAATTATTTTTTAATTTATAATTTCTTTACTTTAGTTTATCCTTTATTTTG